>Ga0207665_10000020_pt1 | contig 117316 bp, 86 predicted proteins | sample LARL112metaG_FD_184351 | JGI IMG/M metagenome (GOLD analysis project Ga0207665, IMG submission 184351) | Corn, switchgrass and miscanthus rhizosphere microbial communities from Kellogg Biological Station, Michigan, USA - LAR L11-2 metaG... | ecosystem: Host-associated > Plants > Roots >... | reverse complement strand
TCCGCTATCCGCTGTCGTCGTTGCAGGCGTTGTGTAGCTCGCCGAAGTCGCTCCCGCGATGTTCGCCCCGTTCTTCTGCCACTGGTAGCTCAGCGGCGCAGTTCCGCCCGCCACCACGGCGAACGCTGCCGTCTGCCCCGCCGTCACCGTCTGATTCACAGGCTGCGTCGTGATCGTCGGCGCCACCGCTGCCGCACTGGCCGTGAAGTTCGCTGCGGTAACGTTGGCCCCATTGACCGCCATACTTTGGCTGCTCGGAGTAAACGTAAAACCTGCGCGACTCGGAACGATCGTATACGTCCCATTTGCCAATCCGGGGAATGTGTAATTGCCGGAGGTGTCCGCCGTGGCCGAGGCGCTCACCGCCCCGCTCAGTGTTACCGTCGCTCCATTGCCGCCCGCCGCGGGAGTGATCGTGCCCGCAATGCTGAAACCGTTTGTCTTGAGCCTGTGGCCACCGCTCTTTCCGATGTTATTTTTCGAATCTGTTGAACTTACTTGGAAATAGTAGGTGGTGCCCGCGGCCAGACCGGAAATCGTCACCTGGTGGCTTGTGACCATTGCCGGGTCCACTGGCGTGCTATTTCCGTAAGTAGTCGTGGTTCCGTAATCGACCGAAGAATTGGCAGCGACGTTCGTGGTCCAAACGATCTGCGAGCTCGAGGTTGTGATCGTCCCGGTTTGCACGTTCGCAATGTCGAGCGTCGGCGGAGGCGACGTAGTGTTGGCGCCGCTAACCAAACCGGTGCAGCCGTTTAGCATGGCAATCGCCAGCGCCACGGCGGAAAGCAGCAAGCCATACCTAAAAACATTCCCGGTTCTTCGGTGGAATTGCTCAGTCCGGTTTCGCGAATTTATCTGGCTGCCGCTCATCGACACTCCCCTAAGTTCATCGAGAGAAAAGTGCACACCCGGGCGCACACACGAATACCTTTTCACTCTCATTGCTTTTTTGCGTTTAGGTCAGCTTGGCTTGGACTGGGGGTGGGCCCGCTGAGGCTGAAATAACTCTTTGTTGAGTCCCGAACTACTCACGAAGGATAGAAAAAGACAGAGAAGCTGACTACTGGTTTGCCGGACAGTTTTAGTACAAGGGCAACGTCCTACGCCGCCTGTAGTCCATAGACCTACGGGCAGGTGAGCAATCACCAACGGTGCAGATTATGGCCGTGCGGTGGCAACAATTTTACGCCAGGGAGAAGTCTCTCTTACCTCCTTACCATTCCCCCGCCGCAAACATTCGCATCAAGCGCGGGGTGCCCGTCCGCGGTATTGGAGGGCCGGGCTTTTGACTTTGCTTCCTTCTTGACATGGCCACTATCTGTTAAAACCGTCGCACAACCCTTCAATCCCCGCTTGCTTGTGTGCGAACCCGTCGCGGTCCTAGAATAGTCGCGCGGCCACGGCAAGTCCTTCGCAGTTCGCAAGCATTCCGCCGCCGCAAACATTCGCAACAAGCTTTACGTAGTCACCTAAAAAGGACTCCTATCCCTTGAGGGCCTCTTATGAACCTTGCCGAATATATTGACGCTCGCCGTGACCAGCATCTCGCCGAACTTTACGAGTTACTGCGCATCCCCAGCGTCAGCGCCAAGAGCGAGCACAAACCCGATATCGAGCGCGGCGCGAACTGGGTCGCCGGCAATCTTCGCGCTGCCGGATTCAAGCATGTGGAAATCGTTCCGACCTCCCTTCACCCGCTCGTCTATGCGGAATCGCTGGAAGCCCCCGGCAAGCCCACCATTCTTTTTTACGGGCACTACGACGTGCAGCCTGCCGAGCCGCTCGATCTTTGGACCTCTCCGGCCTTCGAGCCCACGGTTCGTAACGGCAATCTTTTCGGCCGCGGTACCGCCGACGACAAAGGCCAGGTCCATATCCACCTGAAAGCGCTCGAATCCTTGCAGAAAGTGAACGGCAAGTTTCCCATCAATATGAAGGTCCTCATCGAAGGGGAAGAAGAAGTTGGCAGCGTCAGCCTTTGGGATTTCGTTCAGAAGAACAAAGCCAAGCTCAAAGCCGACGCCCTGGTGGTCTCCGATACTTCCATGCTTGGCAAAGGTGTTCCCTCCATTACTTACGGTTTGCGCGGCCTGAACTATTACCAGATCGAATTGACCGGCCCGGAACGCGATCTGCATTCCGGTGTTTATGGCGGCGCCGTCCCGAACCCCCTCACAATCCTCACGGAACTGTTCGCGAAGCTTCACGACAAGAATTTCCGCGTCGCTATCCCGGGGTTCTACGATTCGGTCGCGAATCCCACGAAAGCCGAGCGCAAGTCTTTGAACGCCTTGCCTTGGAAGAAGAAAGATTTTGAGAAAGCCGTCGGCGCTCCCGGCTATTTCGGAGAGAAGGGTTTTACTACCATCGAGCGGCTTTGGACGCGTCCGACATTCGAATTGAACGGCATCTGGGGCGGCTACCAGGGAGAAGGCGCCAAAACCGTAATTCCCTCAAAGGCCTTTGCCAAATTCTCTACGCGCCTGGTGCCCAATCAGGATCCGCAAAAAATCGCCAAACTCGTCGAGAAGCACATTCGAAAACTCCTCCCGAAAGCCGTCCATTGCAAGTTCGAAGTTTTGAGCACCGGCAAACCCTGGGTCGCTCCCTATAACAATCCTATTTTCAAGAAGGCCCAGTCTGCCCTCGAAAAAGGCTTCGGCAAAAAAGCCGTTTTCATTCGCGAGGGTGGTTCCATTCCTTTCGTGACGCAAATGTACGACACCTTCAAGGTGCCCTGCGTTTTGCTTGGCTTCGGATTGCCCGACGAAAACGCGCACGCCCCCGACGAGCACATCGCCCTCGAGAATTATTTCGGGGGCATCAAAGCCATCGCCCATTTCTACTCCGACCTCGCCACACTCTAATTCGGCAGTTCCGCTCCTGTCCTTGCAGGGCCGAACTTCAGTTCGCGTTGTCTTTCCTTCCGTTTGCAGAAACGCCCGCCGCGCCGGCTGGCCGTTCACCCGTCCAAAACTGTTAAATTACACGCCAATTCATACCCAGACCGACCGCGGCGGCATGTGAATCGCTCGTAACCCGCTGTTTTAGCGGTGATTTCCACACCTTCCCAAGAAAACCCGCATTTTTACAGGCTTTTTTGCGATTTTTGCCTTGCGTTCTGCCTTTTCCTTGGCTATAGTCCCTTCCGGCCCGAGTTTTTCGCAGGGAAATGGGGGTAGTTGGCTCGCGGCCTGCTTCGATTCGAATCGGAGTGGAAAGAAAAAATCAGGAGGATAAGCATACTAGATGGCAGCCAAGCCACTCAGCAAGACCAAGGTTGTGGGACACATCGCCGAGAAAGTCGGCACACCGAAGAAAACCGCCGCCCAATTCTTTGAAGAGCTGTTCAAGCTCGCCGTGAAAGAAGCCAAGGGCGGAGCGGGCAAGTTCGTGATCCCGGGAATCGGCCGCGTGGTAAAGGCGCACCGCAAGGCGCGCATGGGCCGTAACCCCCAGACCGGCGAGGCGATCAAGATCAAGGCGAAGACTGTGGTTCGCCTGCGCCCGTCGAAGGCGTTTAAAGACGCCATCCTCAGCTAGGCGCAGTTTTGTTTGAGTTTGGCCCCCGGCGGCTTGAGCGATCAAGTCTTCGGGGGTTTTTCTCTTTTCAGTGTTGCGTGAAGCAAATTAAACCGCGGCGCAAAAATTCTTTCAAAACACTTGCGGGCGGACCCCAAACCGGAACGCCGGAGCTGCAACAAATCTCAGAGTGTTTTCACGTAGGCGACGACGTCTTTGATTTGCGCGGGCTCGAGATTGTCTTTCATGCCGGGCATTTGGGAATCGCCATTCTCGATCCAGGTCGTCAGGGATTCCGTCGTGACTTTGTTGCCGTTCACCGTGAACGTTCCGCGCTTGGAAATTCCTTTGAGGCCGGGGCCGATTTTCTTTGCGTCGCTATCCGCGAAGTGGCACATAGCGCATTTCGCTTCGAACACTTGTTTGCCACGCGCCGCGGAGCCGGCGGCGCCGTGACTCGCGGATTTTTTCGGAGTTGTCTTTGCCGGCGGATCCTGCGCGAGAAGCGCCCCCGCCACCGCCAGAGATACGATCCCAAGAATCAGATAATTCCGCTTCACGATGCCCCCTCTTCTAATCGTTCACAAACGCTGAAAAATGAAGCCACGCTCAACCCAGCCATTTTCTCCAATTAAGGCCGGAAATTCCACTCCTTCTCCGGCACCTCTGCCGCTGGGGCCCGTCACGAAGTACAGGTTCCTCCGCTGCACCCGCTGAACTTTCGTACTTTTGACCCGGACAAAACCGTGTGCTAACTATGTCCCATGAGCATGGAAACCCTCACCCGTGCATGGGAAGTCCTGCAAGACGCCTATCAGGCCCAGATGGAAGGCGACTACGATCGCGCCATCGAGCTTTATCAAGCGTCATTGGAGCTTCACCCTACTGCTGAGGCCCACACCTTTCTCGGCTGGACGTATCATTTCCAGGGGCGCATCGAAGAAGCCATCGCCGAGTGCAGGTTGGCCATCGAAATCGATCCGGAGTTCGGCAATCCTTACAACGACATTGGCGCCTACCTGATCGAACTGGGCCGTTTCGAGGAAGCGATCCCCTGGCTGGAACGCGCCACGGAAGCGCGCCGCTATGAGCCGCGGCATTTTCCGCATTACAACCTGGGCCGCGCGTATCTCGGAAAAGAAATGTACAGCCACGCGATGCGCTGCTTCCAGGAAGCGCTGGAAATCGAGCCTCGTTATTCGGTGGCGCGCCAGGCGCTGGCTTCGCTTCGCCGTATGGTGAATTGAAGCGAGGTAATCGCGATTATCGGTAATCTGTTCTCCGTTCTCACCAACGCAAATCGAATTCATGAAGATGCTTCCTGCCCGGTTGGCTTGACGACGCGGTCGTAAATCCACAGCAGCAGAGCGGTCAGGACACCCACGCCGGAAATGACCCACCAGACGCGCTGGGGCTGATGCGACACTTCGCCGAACTGGCGCATGACGCGGCCGCCGAACCATCCTCCGAGTAGCGAGCCGATGCCGATGGGCAAAAATGCGAAGCCCATGTACGTGCCTTGCTGCCCGGGAGGCGCCAGGCGGGAGATGTATTCGTAGTAGCGGGGCGCCTGAATCATTTCGCCGAGCGCGAGAACGAAAATCGAGACGACCGCGCCGAGGATGGTGGGCTGAAAGGCGAGAATCAGCCAGGAGAGAGAAGTGATGAGCGTGCCGAGAATGACGCACTGGAATGCGGGGAGCTTGCGAATCAAGTAGTTGATGAGCACGGTGAGACAAATGACCGAGAGGCCGTCGGTGATGAGGATGAGCTCGACGTCGGCGCCGGCGCTGATGTAGCCGTGAATGTAGCCGGGTAAGGTGATGTACTGCTGCCAGAAGACGATCCAGTAGCCGGTGAAGATCAGCAGAAAGAGCATGAATCTTGGATTGCCGAGAACGGTCAAAAAGTTTTTCAGGGTTTCGGAAATGCTGGGCGGCGGAGCGTCGCCGACTTTCTTCGGTTCGCGGAAGAAAATCAGGACGGCGAAGAACATCAGGAAGACGCTGAGAGCGGAAACGCGAAAAACATTTTCGACGCCAAGATGGCGGTGCGCCCAGGAAGCCACGTACGGGCCGGAGGCGCCGCCGATGTTCACCATGGTGTAGTAGATGGAGTAGCCGATGGAGCGGACGTTTTCCTTGGAAGCGCGCGCGGTGGTGCCCACCACGCAGGGCTTCACCATGGAAATGCCGAGCGCAGGCAAAACAAGAATGAAGCCTACGAAAAGCACCGGCGGAACGGCGGCCCTGACCGGAGCGAGCCATGGGGCGCCGATGGAGCCGAGCAGAAAATAAGCGGTCGCCAGAATCAAGTAGGCCAGCGAGAGAGCCCGGCGGAATCCGAGGCGGTCGGCGATCGCGCCGCCAAAAATCGCGAGAAACCAGACCATGCCGCCGAAGATTCCAGCCAGCGTGCCCGTCTGCTCGGTAGGAAAATTCAGTTTTTCGTGGAGATAGTTGGCGAGGGAAGCGAATGCGCCATAGTAGGAGAGGCGCTCGAAAATCTCCGTGATGTTGGCGACCCAGAAAGGGCGCTCGAAGCCCGTGCGGATTTCGTCGAGCCTTTGGCCAAGAGTCATATGAGTGATGACCGCAAAGCGGCCGATGCGCCTCCGGGGATGCGCGGCGGGATGATAGCAGAGTTGGAGGGGGTGCACCCATTTGACCTGAGTCTCGACGCGCTATCCCACAGCAAACAAATAACTTAAATAACGCTTGACATATGTTACCAATGTGCTATAATAGTTTGTTAGGTCGGACATTCTCCCGCCTTCCAGTCATGCTTGCTCCTTGCGCAGTTCTTCTAACCCCTGCGGTATCTTCACGGCCGATCCACCTGCATTGTTCTACAATGGGCTCGTACCTGACTCCTCAATTTCCGGTCTTTGTCTTCAGGCGCTTGCGCGCTCTTCCAGGTTCCGTATCTACTAAGTCCTGTGTTTGCCGCTCTTATGCGAGTTCTGCATCCCGGATGGTTCTGCGGGACGAAAGCACCCGGCGTGTAGGCGTATTCTTCCCATTCCGGAACTCACCACTCCTCACTTGCCTTTTTGCTCGTCCTTTGTTTTCATACGATTACAACAGTCAAATTTCGCAACTCCCTTCTTTTGATGTTTATACAAAATGCCCGGGGGTAGGCCTTGGCTAGTGGCCGAAGTGTATAAGGAGGTTTTGTGAAAAGGCTGGTTGTTTCGGCGGTGGTCCTTTGGAGTGGAGTGTGCGCGGGCGAATTGAGGGCGCAGAAGCCGCTGTTGTTGCCGGAGAAAGACGTGGCGGCGCTGGCGAACGAGTTGAGCGGGGAGACGGCGAAGAGGAATTTGGAGGGGATTGCCCGATTTCATCGGCAGCGCGGGTCGCGCGGATTTCACGAGGCGGCAGAGTTGGTGGCGGAGCGGTTGCGGGCTTACGGATTGAGCGATGCGGCGATTTTGCAGTTTCCGGCGGATGGGAAAGTTTTCTATGGGACCCAGCGGTCTCGGCCGGCGTGGGACGCGGAACAAGGAGAGTTAGAGGAAGTAAAGGAGGGCAAGGAAGTAAAGGAAAAGATTGCGAGCTATGAGGCGGAGCCAATTGTGCTGGCAGAGGACAGCGAGTCGGCGGATGTAACAGCGCAATTGGTCGATGTGGGTGATGGAACGAAGGAGAGCGACTATGCCGGAAAGGATGTGAAGGGGAAGGTCGTGCTGGTGAGTGCGCAGCCGGGAACGGTGCAGGACTTGGCGGTGGGGAAATATGGGGCAGTGGGAATTGTGAGCTATGCGCAGAACCAGAAGACAGCGTGGTGGGGCGAGGATGAGAACCTGATCCGGTGGGGACATCTGGAGACGTTTTCGGCGAACAAGACGTTTGCATTCATGGTGTCGTTGAAGACGGCGCGGGCGATGAAGGGGCGGCTGGCGGGCGGGGAAAAGATCCGGCTGCATGCGGTGGTGAAGGCGGGGCAGCACGCAGGAAATTATGAGGTGGTGACGGCGACGATTCCGGGGGCGGATGCAAAGTTAAAGGAGGAAGAGATTGCGTTTTCGTGTCACCTGGATCATCAGCGGCCGGGGGCGAATGACAATGCCAGCGGGTGCGTGACGATTCTGGAGGTGGCGCGGACGCTGCAGAAGTTGATCAATGAAGGAAAGTTGGTGCGGCCGGCACGGACAATTCGCTTCATCTTTCCGCCGGAGATTGAAGGGACGGTCGCGCTGCTGAATGCCAAGCCGGAGTTTGCGAAGCGCATTAAGGCCGTGGTGCACATGGACATGGTGGGCGGAGGGCAGGAGACGAAGGCGGTGTTCCACGTGACACGCGGGCCGATGAGCTTGCCGAGCTTTGTGCATGACGTGGCCTGGGCGTTCGCAGAGTGGGTGAACGAGGAGTCGTACAAGTTTGCGGCGACGGGGAAGGCGGATTATCCGATGGTGGCGCCGGAGGGCGGCAAGGAGCCCCTGCGCGCGGAGTATTCCGCGTTCACGATGGGGAGCGACCACGATGTGTATCAGGATTCGTCGTTCGGGATACCAGCGATTTACTTGAATGACTGGCCGGACCGCTACATTCATACGAATTTCGACACGGCGGCGAATATCGATCCGACAAAGTTGAAGAGGGCAGCATTTATTGGGGCGGCGAGCGGATACTTTTTGGCGGGGATTACGGATGCGGAGATGCCGAAAGACCGTCTGCCAAGCCTGATTTCAATACTGTCTGAGCATCGACTTGCCTCCTACGAGGGGCTGTTGCACCGCTGCGCCTCGCTTAGTGCACATGAATGTGGCGAGACGACGAGGCCATTTGTGGACCTCGAAGTGGCTAAAGTTGACTCGATCAAACAGTTTGCGGCGGTGCCGCCGCATTGGCGGCAAATGGAGTGGAATCACGCCCATGCACTCGAAATGCAACTTCTAAGTGGAAGAGCAGTAAGAACTGAATTACTCATGGGGGATTTCAGAAATATCTGGAAGCGCAAAGCTGAACCGAAGGGGCCGCTGGGCATTTTTGGGTATGACTATTTTGCTGATCACGCGAAGGCCGCGGGAGTGGCGACGCCGAAGCTGCTGAGTTATGAGGGCTTGTGGGGCACCGGGGAAGAATACACATATGAGGTGTTGAATCTTGCAGATGGGAAACGGAATGTGCAGGAGATATGCGATGCGGTGTCGGCGGAGTATGGGCCGGTGCCGCTGGAAATGGTGGTGGAGTATTTGAAGGCGCTGGAGAAAATCGCGGTGATTGAACGGGCTAAATAAGGAGGGCAAAAAGTGCGCCTACTTCTGATTTCTGCAATTCTTGGTGTGTTGCAAATTCATGCGCCTGCCAGCACTGGCCAAAAGAGTACGCCGGAGCAGCCGGACATCAGCCGATCGGGCCGCGACTTCCTGGAAGTTTGTTCCAGCGTAGACAGTGAAGGGAACAGAGACCTGGTCCGCATCCAACGTGATGCTACGTGCCTGGGTTGGGCGCAAGGCTTCACTGATGGTTTCCTGGTGTACGGGGAGCTGCTGAGTGTGCCGAGAAGGGACAGGATGGTCTGCGTGCCCCGCGGAGTGACGACGATCCAAATCGTTCGCGTCATTAAGAAATATCTCGCTGACAATCCCGGGAAAGCGCACCGCCCAACCCGTTACATAGCGTCCATTGCGCTGGCAGGGGCATTTCCGTGCAGAGCGGGAAAGTAGAAAAAGAAATGGCGCGTTTCGCAAGAACTCAACTAGAAATGGAAGACCAGGCCGGCGCCGAGCTGAAAAGCTCCGCTCTCAATCCTGTTTTCGGGGGAGCGTGACGTCTGGCCGGGAACGGGCTCAAGCGCGAGGGAAGACGAGGCAGGAGTTCGGCTGAAGGCTAGGGAGTCCGCGAAAAATCCTGGATGCGCGCCATCTTGCGCTTGCGCAGCACATGCGCAAGCGAGCAACGCGAGAATCCCGCCCAGAATTGTCTTCATTGCCGTTCTCACTGTGCTTGAAATCAGCGGCGCTCGCAATGCACAAGGCCGAGCCTGGTGAGCCGAGCGCAGCGCAACAAGAGTGGATGCCGAGTCGATGGCGATAGGTTGCCGTGTGTTTGGCGAAGAGGAAATGGAGAAGCGGGAGAGAAAGTCCCGCGCGAAGCGGATGTGCTAGCATCGAAGGCTTGTGTGTAGTGCGAGGGATGAGGTAGATGGCGGCGACGATGAAGGCGTTGCGGAAGATGCGGGCCGCGAGAGGCTTACAGATGGATGCCGTCGCGGTGCCTTTGATCGGGCCGACCGAAGTACTGGTGCGGGTGAAGACGGCTTCGATTTGCGGAACGGATTTGCACATTTATGGGTGGGACCGCTGGTCGCAAGGGCGGATCAAGCCGCCAGTGACGCTGGGGCACGAATTTTGCGGCACGGTCGAGCGCGTGGGCGACGAAGTGCGCGCGGTCATGGTGGGAGATTTTGTCAGCGCGGAAATGCACGTCAATTGCGGGCACTGCCACCAGTGCCGGCTGGGGCAAGCGCACATTTGCCAGAACCTGCGCATTATCGGGATCGATCAGGACGGAGCGTTCGCGGAATTCGTGAAAATTCCGGCGTCGAATATCTGGAGGCTGGATGCGGCGATTCCGGAGCATTACGGAGCGATTCTCGATCCGCTGGGGAATGCAGTACACACAGTGCTGGCGGGGCCGATAGCGGGGCAGACCGTCTTGGTGACGGGCTGCGGGCCGATTGGGTTGATGGCCATCGCGGTAGCGAAAGCGTGCGGAAGCTCGACGGTTTTTGCGACAGAGACGAATGAAAAACGCCGCGCGATGGCAATGAAGATGGGCGCGGACGTGGTGCTGAATCCTGCGACGGAAGATGCGGTGGCAAAAATTCTCGCAGAGACGAACGGCACGGGAGTGGATGCGCTGTTGGAAATGTCCGGAAATCCGATGGCGATTCAGCAAGGATTCAAGGCGCTGCGGGCGGGAGGGCGCGCGTCGCTGCTGGGGATCCCGACGGAAAACGTGCCGCTGGATTTGGTGAACGACGTGATTTTCAAGGGCGCGACGGTGCAGGGCATTTACGGGCGCCGGATGTATGAAACCTGGGTGCAGATGACTTCGTTGTTGAAGGCCGGACGGCTGAATCTGGAGCCGCTATTCGGAGAGCGGGCGTCGCTGGACAAATTTGAGAATGCATTCACGTTGCTGCAGGGCGGGCTCGCTGGTAAGATTTTGTTGTATCCGAATGGAATGCCGCGCTAGGAGAATTGCCCTTCGCGCTTTCGAATTGTTTTGCTGCGAACCGCCCGCTGACGCAGAATAGTGGTTCCCCCCGGCCGAGTCCAAGTCAGGAGTGCCAACATGTCTGATACCGCAACGATTACATCGAGGCAGAATCCCCTGCAGTACGTCACCGACGAGCTGAAGGAACTCCGCGGGAAGGGGGTCGCGCCGAGGCTGCGCGTGCTGGAAGGGGAGCAGAAGCCCGTTTGTATTTTCGACGGGAAAGAAGTGATTAACCTCGCTTCGAATAATTACCTGGGGCTGACGACGCACAAAGCACTGCGCAAAGCCGCGCTGGATGCAGTGAAGAGGTATGGCGTGGGAGCAGGGGCAGTCCGAACTATCGCCGGCACCATGAAAATTCACATGGAGCTGGAAGAGCAAATCGCGGCGTTCAAGAACGTGGAAGCCTGCGTGGTGTTTCAATCGGGGTTCACGGCCAACGCGGGAACGGTTTCGGCGGTGCTCGGCAAGGATGACCTGATCGTTTCGGACGAGCTGAACCACGCGTCGATCATTGACGGTGCGCGCCTTTCGAAAGCGACGATTAAAGTGTTCAAGCACAAGGATGTCCAGGATTGCGAGCGGATTCTGCAGGAGAACGCGAATTTTCCGGGGAAGAAGCTGATCATAACGGATGGCGTTTTTTCGATGGACGGCGACATCGCGCCGCTGCCGCAGCTTTGTGACCTGGCCGAAAAATACAACTGCACCATGATGGTGGACGACGCGCATGCGTCTGGCGTACTGGGACGGGGCGGGCGAGGAACGGTGGACCATCACCAATGCCACGGGCGCGTGCATATCCAAGTGGGAACGCTGAGCAAGGCGATTGGCGCGATGGGCGGGTACGTTTGCGGTTCGCGCGATCTGATCGATTTCTTGTATCTGCGGGCGCGGCCGTTTCTTTTTTCGACTTCGCATCCACCGGCTACGGCGGCGGCATGCCAGGCGGCGTTCGCGCTGCTCGATTCGCCAGAAGGCGAAAAGCTGGTTAAGAAATTGTGGGCCAACACGAAAATGTTCAAGCGCGAATTGAAGAAGCGCGGTTTTCAGTTCAAGGTGAGCGAGACGCCGATTATTCCGATTCACGTGGGCGACGCGGCGAAGGCGTTTGAATTTTCAAAGAAATTGTTTGAGGCGGGCGTATTTGCTCCGGCAGTGGGATACCCGACGGTAGCAGAAGGAAAAGCGCGGCTTCGGGCGATGGTGAGCGCGACGCACAAGCGCGATCAACTTTTGCGCGCGGCTGACATTTTGGCGGAAGTGGCGAAACCGCTGGGCATTGTTTCCTGAGAAGCGTTGCTGCATTAGGGCGGGCTGGCGCGTTTGGCCCCTTACCTAGTAAATCCTGCTTAGTAGTGCTCTTTTTTCCGGGGTCAAAATGCGCAACCCCGTGCGTAACTAGAAGAAAACAAGCCCTTTACGAATCGGCATCATCCTTGCGACTATCAAAATGGTTCCATGAATACCCTTTTGACTGAAGCTAGAAATCCAGCTCATCGCGAAAGCTTGTTTAAGGAGGTCTTACGACCATGAATCGCGCAGGGATGGCAATTGTTGTGGGGGCATTTTTCTGCATCGCCGCTGCGGCACAGGCCCAGACCGGGGCTCAAGCCGGCGCACAAAGCAGCAGCCAGGCGTCGGTGCAAGCCGGCCAGACGCAGGCGCAAGCATCGGGCAATGCATCGGCGTCCACTTCTGCGTCGGCGCAGCACGGGCAGGCAAATGGTTCACTGGCCGCCGGCACGGCGTTCAACGCGGCGCTAAGTTCGCCTGTCGATTCGAAAAAATGCAAGCCGGGTGATCCGGTGAACGCGCGCACCACGGAGGCTGTGAAGTCCGAAGGAAGAACTGTAATTCCGAAGGGCGCGAAAGTGGTTGGGCACGTCACGCAAGCTTCGGCCCGCGCCAAAGGCGAATCGGAGTCTGCGCTGGGGATCGTATTCGACAAAGCGATTCTGAAAAACGGCGAGGAGATTCCATTGAGCGTCGGGATCCAGGCGATTGCGGCGGCACAAAGCGGCGCTTCGGCGGGGGGATCGGACCTTGACGCGTTTGGCGGAGCAGGCGCTTCGGCGGCGGGATCAGGAATGGCCAGCGGACGCGGCGCGCTTGGCGGAGTGACATCCGCTGCGGGCGGTGCGACTGGCGCAGTGACGAACACTGCAGCCAATGTCGGTGGAGCTGCCGGCGGAGCGGTGAATTCCGCTGCAAATGCAGGCGGGAGCATCTCGGGTGCTTCGAAGGGAGCCGTCGGTGGCTTGGATGCCGCAGGTCAGCTTATTTCCAACAGCCAGGGCGTGTTTGGGCTGAACGGCCTGAACCTGAACGCGGGGGCTTCCAACTCCACACAAGGTTCGGTCATTACTTCGGCGGGGAAAAACGTGCACCTGGACAGCGGCATGCGAATGTTGCTGGTTTCCAAGACGCAGGCCAGCGGACAGGGCGCGTCGAAGCAGCCTTCGGCGAATAAGCCGGAGCCGAAGTCTGAGTCCAACAAGCCGAACAAGCAATAAGACCTAGCTCTTACGTTGAAAGGCCGCGGAGGGATTTCTTCCTAATGCGGCCTTTTTCATTTGCGGTCATATCTCGCAGCCGCGATCAAGAAGGCGTGAGGGCGCTCCGGCAATCCACATTCGGCGTTTGCTATACTCGCCCGCATGGCTGCTCCAGCGAAAAAACTGTTTCTTGTCGATGCCATGGCGCATGTTTACCGCGCTTTTTTTGCGCCGATGCCGCAGCGGCTCACGGGTCCCGGCGGCATCCCCACGAACATCCCCTTTCTATTTGGAAACATCCTGAAGCGGCTTATCAAGGAGTATCAACCGGACTACATTGGCATTGTGTTTGATCCTCCTGGGGCGACGTTCCGCGACAAGCTGTTCGAAAAATACAAAGCGCAGCGGCAGCCCATGCCCGACGAAATGCGCGTGCAGCTTCCCTTTGTCCGCCGCTTGTGCGCAGCGATGCGCCTGCCCATTCTGGAGCTTCAGGGATACGAGGCCGATGACGTGATTGGGGCGATAGCCATACAGGCGGCCAAGCAAAATGTCGAAGTGCTGATCATTTCAAACGACAAGGACATGATGCAGCTCGTCAACGGCGGCGTGCGGATCCTGCGAACGGGTTCGGGCGGAGCGAAGTCAGACGTCATCGTGGACAAGGAGAAGGTGAAAGAAATTCTAGGTGTGCCGCCGGAGAAGGTAATCGACGTAATGGCGTTGATGGGCGACACGGTGGACAACATTCCGGGTGCGAAAGATCCAAATGAGCGGCGAGCCGAAGGGGAGCGACGGAAGCCTGGTATTGGGGAAGTTGGCGCTCGAGAGTTAATCCAGCAATTCGGGTCCGTTGAAGAGACGTTGCGAAGGGCGGGGGAAGTCAAAAGAGCAAGCTATCGGGAGGCTCTCCAAAAATACGGGAAGTTTGTCCTTTTGAGCAAAGAACTCGCCAAAATAAGCACACAAGTCCCTTTTGAGATCAATCTTTCTGCGCTTGCGCTCCGCGAGCCAGATGTCATTGCTCTTGCAACGCTCTATCGCGAACTCGGCTTTAGTTCCTTGTTGAAAGAGTTGGGCACGGAAGCAGTAGCGACCCCGGCCCCGAGCTCGGCGGATTCCGAATCGGCTGCGAAGGCCGATTATGCGCAGATTGCCAGCGTCGCCGAGTTTCGCGAGTACGTGGCCAAACTCCCCGCTAAAGAACCGCTGGCGATCTGGCTGAATCTCGAAACCGGCGAACGCGAAACGGAAGGATTTGGAACGCGCATCGCGTCTATCGAGGTTTCTTCGAAAGCCGGCGAAGGGCGCTCCGTTTGGATGGACGAAAAGGGCGAGGCGCTGAACGAGCTAGCACCACTCCTAAAGGATTCCAAGCGACAGAAAATCGTTCACGACCCCAAACTCTTTCAATTGCTGACCGGCCGGGCGGCAGGCATGCGGCACGCGACGCAGCTCTATTCGTATTTGTTGCGGCCTACGACAGCGAATCACAATTTTGTGGACGTGGTGATGCGCCAATTCAACGCGATGATGGGCGGGGGGGCAGGCGAACGCGCTGATTACCTACAGCGGCTGGCACCAGCTCTTGAGGCGCAAATACAGGAGCAAAAGCTGGAAGCGGTCTACGAAAAAATAGACTTGCCGCTCGCGCCGGTGATCGCCGAGATGGAGCGGACCGGCATCCGCGTGGACCCCAAAGAACTCGAGAAGATGTCGCGGTCGATGGAAAAAGAAGTCCGCCGCCTGGAAAAGGAGATCTGGAAGCTGGCAGGCTCGGAATTCAATGTCAACTCGCCGACGCAGCTTGCTGAAATTCTTTTTGACAAGTTGAATCTGCAGTCCAACGCCAGGCGCGGAAAAGCGAAAGCGCGGTCCACAGCCGCTGACGTTCTGGAGGAATTGTCCGCCCAACATCCGCTTCCGGCGAAGATCATCGAGTACCGGGAAATTGCCAAGCTCAAATCGACGTATGTGGATGCGCTTCCAAGACTGATCCATCCGGAAACGGGACGCCTGCACACCAGCTTTTCGCAGACGGGCACAGCTACGGGTCGGCTGAGCTCGAGCGATCCCAATCTGCAGAACATTCCGATCCGCACGGAGCTGGGCCGTGAGATTCGCGCCGCGTTCGTGGCGGAGAAGGGGAAAATCCTGCTGTCCGCGGATTACTCGCAGATCGAACTGCGCATCATGGCGCACTTTTCGAAGGATCCAGTGCTGGTCGAAGCTTTCCGCAACGGTGAAGATATTCACGCGCGGACCGCGCAAGAAGTATTCGGCGTTGGGCCGATGGCGCAGAATGCAGAGCACCGCCGCGCCGCCAAGGCCATCAACTTCGGCATTATTTATGGCCTTTCGCCATTCGGGCTCGCGCAGCAATTGGGGATCGAGCAAAAAGAGGCGGCGAAATTCATCAACGCCTATTTCACGCGCTATCGCGGAGTCAAGGAGTACTTGGACAATATTATTACAGAGACGCGCAAGACCGGCGAAGCGAAAACTTTATTTGGAAGAATCCGACCGATACCGGAAATCAATTCACCGCAGATGCAGCTGCGCAACTTCGCCGAGCGCACGGCGCTCAATTCGCCGTTGCAGGGAACGGCGGCCGATTTGATCAAGCTGGCGATGATCAATATCGATAAGCGTCTGGCGAGAGAAAAATTTGAGTCCAAAATGATCCTGCAGGTGCATGACGAACTTCTGTTCGAAGCTCCCACGAAGGAGCGCACCAAGCTGGAGAAACTAGTCCGGGAAGAGATGGAAGGCGTCCACAAGCTGGCGGTGCCCATCGTTGTGGAAATCGGAGCCGGGCCTAACTGGCGCGACCTCGATTGATTCGGAGCGGAGCTGTGGTCTAAGGGCTAGAAAAGAATCTTCCAAGCATCCGTTGCAAGGCTTGCGAACATCAAACCTTTGAATTTAGAATTGGAATTCCTCGCCCGGTTCGAACTGATTCTGCAAGCGTAAGAGGCCCCGCCCTCAAAACGAGGCTCCCTATGCGCCGTACTCTCTTCCTGATCGCCAGCCTTACCATCTGTCCATACTTGATTTCCTGCAGCGGCACCAGCAACGGAAGCAGTGGGACTCCGCCTCCTACGACCAGCAGCGTAACCGTAGCGCCGGCCACCGCTTCGTTGAACAAAGGCGGGTCGCAGACGTTCACTGCCACGGTGAATGGGACGATGGATCAAAGCGTGTTTTGGGAAATTGTGGAGGCCACACCCAAGAGCGGCGATTCCACGCATGGGTTTATTTCCAACGGAGGCGTGTACGCCGCGCCGACCGCGGTTCCGAGCCCCGCGAATGTGACGATTAAAGCTATATCGCTAGCGGACGCAACGAAGTCTGGGACGGCAACCGTGACGATTCAGGCGGGACCTCCCACCAGCGTGTCGATATCCGGGGGTTCAAGCTCGGTTCCCACGTTCGGGTCCACGCAATTTATTGCTACGGTCACCGGCAATCTAAACACGGCGGTAACGTGGCAGGTGAATGGTGTGACCGGAGGAGGCCCGCAAACAGGCGTAATTTCGACAAGCGGACTGTTCAAAGCACCGAATTCGGTTCCGGTGCTGGCGAGCGGAAACAACAGTGGGCAAACGAGCCAGGTGGTGGTCACGGCAATTTCACAAGCGGACGCAACGGCTGCGGATTCAGTCCTGGTAACCATCGCGCCACCGCAACAAAATGCGCAAGGCGCGAATTCGCCGCTGGGAGTCTCCGGTGGAAATGCGAAGGATTCCTCGACAGTGAGCGGTCAAACTCTGTGTTGTGGCGGAACGCTCGGCGCACTCGTATCCCGCGGCGGCAATCTGTACATCATCAGCAATAACCACGCCATCGCGCGCAGCGACTCGGCTACTGTAGGCGACGCGATTGTGCAACCCGGCCTGATTGACAATAATTGCGCCACGCCCCCCACGGTTGCCACGCTCTCTCAGTTTTTCAATATGGAGACTGGGCCGGCGCCGAGAATCGACGCGGCTTTGGCGCTAATTGCCACGGGCGCAGTGGATACGGCAGGCACGATCCTGCAATTGGGCGGCACCGCCAGCAATCCGCCAATAAACGGGCCGCCACATGCAGGCTCGGGCGTTGCACCGACTGTCGGAATGGCCGTCGCGAAGAGCGGCCGATCGACAGGGTTGACGTGTTCTTCCATCTTTGCGACACAGGCAAATATCAACGTCACCTACCAGAAAGGATGCGGCACGGGAAGCACTTTCAACGTTACATTCACTAACCAGGTCGACGTTACGAACAATGGTTTTAGCGCGGCGGGCGACTCCGGGTCGCTGATTGTTACGCAGGATACGGCGGATCCGGTGGCTTTGCTTTTTGCGGGTAGCGGGTCCGACACCGTAGGCAATCCAATTTCTGATGTCCTGAACGGTTTGGCAGATCCAGCGAACCCACAGTCCAAGCCCGTAATTGTGGGGACAACCGTGCATCCTGTGGCGGCGTGCAGCCTGCCGGGGCCTCAGTCGGCGACGGCGGCTCGTTTGGCGGTGCAGAGAGCGGCGATTCCCGCCGAGGCGGTACAGAATGCTCTCACCGTGCGGGACACGCATCTTGCGGAGTTGATGGCACATCCTGAAGTGCAGGCCGTCGGCGTTGGATCTAGTTACGACAATTCGAATGAGCCTGCCATTTTGCTTTTTGTGACGAAAGGGCAGCCCAGAAGCAATTTGCCAGCGGAGATAAATGGCATCCGCACTCGCATCGCCGAAGGGGACCTGTTCGCGCGGCGCGGCGCGGTTACTGCTGCGGAGAGCGCGACGCTCGAGGAGAACGCTGTGCCGCCGCAGCTTGTCTATCCAATTTCTGATGCGGAAGTGGCGCGCGCGAAAATCGTGCACGCGGCGCACGCGGAGGAATGGATGAAGAAGGCCGGTGTTCAAGGCGTAGGAATCGGTTCCAGCGCCGACGCTCCGGGTGAAGCGGCGCTCGTCATTTTTCTCATTCGCGGAGTGCCGCACGAGCCGATTCCGCCCGTGATTGATGGATTGCGCACGCGCGTCCGGGAATCAAGCCGCTTCCGCGCAGGATTTGGCGACGCCGCGAGGGACCGCGGATGCTCGATGCCTGCGCCAAGCAAAACGCAGCCACCCGTCCAGGATTCCCGGCCGAAACCATAGTTCCCTGGAATGGGGCGATTCGTATCGTCCCTTGGTATTCTCTCTTTTCTTCCTGTAGCCACGGGCGTAGAATCCGCTCACAATCAAGCCGAACCCTACTCCTTCGGCCGGTCCAACCAGTCAGGAGGAAACTATGCGCGGGACATGCGTTGTTCTGGGTGCGTATCTGCTCGCGAGTTTCACGCTTTCATACGCCAAGCCCGCTTTCACCCAGGAAAAACCGGGATCGGCAGAGCCGAAAATAACGCCGGAAGATGCGGCAAAAAAGAATCCAGTTCCGGTAACTGCGGACGGATTGGCGGAGGTGCGCAAGCTCTATAGTTACAACTGCGCTATGTGTCATGGGAAAATAGGCGACGGGAAGGGCGACCTCGCAGCGGATATGAAGCTCGAACTCCGCGATTGGCGCGACGCAAATACACTTGAGAAAATGACCGACGGAGAGCTCTTTTGGATCATCAGCAACGGCAAAGGAAAAATGCCGGGCGAAGGCGATCGAACGAAGGAAAGAGTACGCTGGAATTTCGTGAACCTGGTGCGCTCATTTGCCAAGAAAGACGCTGCAGACAAACCCCGAACGGAGAGCCCTCAGGGCTGATTGGTCCTGGCTGTCGCCTGCGCCATGAACTGAAGATGGAAACCGGCACGTTTGCGGCCAGCCGCGCTGGAAGCCGAGTCGCCTGTGGTATTCTCACTCCAAATTTCAACCGTAGGAGGAGTATGAAATGGCGCATGCGCCGCAGTTCTTGAAACTGGTCAACGAAGCGAAGAAGAAGATCAAAGAAACCAACGTGGCCGATGTCAAGCGCCGTGCCGACGCGGGCGAGAAGTTCATCCTAGTGGATGTTCGCGAGGACAACGAGTGGGCCAAGGGGCATCTTCCCGGTGCCGTTCATCTGGGCAAAGGCATCATCGAACGAGACATCGAGCAGCGCGTTCCGGACACGAACACGAAGGTCGTTCTGTACTGTGGCGGCGGATTCCGTTCCGCGCTGGTGGCGGACAATCTGCAGAAAATGGGTTACAGCAACGTGGAATCGATGGACGGCGGGTGGAAGGGCTGGCTGGATGCGGGGTTGCCGATTGCGAAAGACTAGTGCCGTCGGAGTTCGTAATTCAGAGAATTGGCTGGGGCGGAAGGATTCGAACCTTCACCATCCTCATTAACAGTGAGGTGTCCTACCAGTTGGACCACGCCCCAGCGGCGTGCCACGGACCCCGGCCGGCGGGAGCGCGCGGAATGGAGTAGGCTCCGCCGCAAAAAAGAGCGCCGGAGGGTACCCCTAAGATACCACGACCGACTCTGCCCCTGGCAATGTCCAGGTCAAAAATGCAGTGAAAAAATGTTTCAACTTCTCCATTCGTTCAAGCATCAGAGTTCGTGATGACCGTTGAGTGTAGGGAAAGCACGACGATCGAATGGAGATGCGTTCCTTTGACGTCGTTCAGCCTTCCAGTCGAAACGACGAAGCCGGAACACTGTTCGAAAGTTTGGAAGCTGTCGCGGAATCTGCAGGAGAAGTTGCAGAAAATTGTTTGCAACAAACGGGCGCGGAGGTTGCATTCCCGAAAGTTTTGTTGGACACTATCGCGTCAAGCACGACCCGGGTTTGCACTGTCCGGTCAACTCGTGGGACGCCCTGACCGCAGCTCCATTCCGGAGCGCTCCCCCGCATTGTGCTGAAAAGACATGGCCCAGATTTTTCATCGCAGTACAAATTTCATCGCGCGATTCAGTGTGTTTTCGGCGCTTTTTCTGATTGGAATCGCGCTTGTGGCTGTGTTTGCGGTGGCAAGGTCGCCCTATATGACGCGTCAGAACATTACCCGTGAGCAGCCGGTGCAATTCAGCCACAAACATCACGTCGGCGACGACGGCATTGACTGCCGCTACTGTCATACCGGCGTGGAAACCTCCGCCGTGGCCGGCATTCCGCCGACAAAAACCTGCATGAACTGCCATTCCGTGCTGTTCAACAACGCGTCCTACCTCGAGCCGGTTCGCGAAAGCTATCGCAGCGACAAATCCATCCAATGGGTCAAAGTTCACCGTCTTGCCGATTTTGTTTATTTCAATCACAGCATTCATGTCAATAAGGGCGTGGGCTGCTCGACGTGCCACGGGCAAATCAACCAGATGCCGCTGGTATTCCAGGCCAACACGTTGCTCATGCAATGGTGCCTGGACTGCCATCGCAATCCCGAACAAGTCCTTCGCCCGAAAGATCAGGTTTTCAATATGGACTGGAGAGCACCCGATAATCAGGCGGAAATCGGCGCTGCGCTGAGAAAGTCGTACAACCTTCGGACTACAGCCGAGCTGACTAGCTGCTCAACCTGTCATCGCTAAATGGACGGTATGCGCGAACTCGAGCAACATGAACACACCGGCAGCCCGCACGATCATAACGATCCCGCCGGCGATGCGAAGTTGCACGAAGGGCCGCTGGATTTAGACGCGGTCCGCGCCAAACTGCAATCGAAAACCGGCAAGCAGTACTGGCGCACGCTCGATGAACTTGCCGGTGATCCGCAATTTGAAGAGCTCCTGCATCGCGAATTCCCGCGCCAGGCGCCTTCGGAATGGGACGACTCCGTCGACCGGCGCGATTTCCTGAAGTTGATGGCGGCATCGCTGGCGTTTGCGGGCCTTTCCGGTTGCGGCCGCACTCCTGAACAGATCGTCGTACCCTACGTGAAGCAGCCCGATGGAATGACCCTCGGCAAGCCGCAGTTTTATGCCACGGTGATGCCGTTTGGCGCGGACGCCATCGGTCTGCTAGTGGAAAGCCACGAGGGGCGCCCAACGAAAATCGAAGGCAACCCCGATCATCCTTCGAGCCTTGGCGCGACGAACGTGTTCGCACAAGCTTCGATCCTGAATCTTTATGATCCGGATCGGGCGCAGACGGTGACGAAATTCGGCGAAATCCAGACGTGGTCGTTGTTTGTGGAAAGCGCGCAGGCGCTAGCGGCGGAGATGAAGGCCAACAATGGCGCCGGTTTCCGCATTCTCACTGGAATTGTCACTTCGCCGACGCTCGCCACGCAGATTCAATCACTGCTGACTCTTTTCCCGCGGGCCAAATGGCACCAGTGGGAGCCCGCCGTCGGCGACGGGCCGCGCGAGGGTGCGAAGCTTGCTTTTGGAAGCTACGTCAACACCGTCTACCGCGTGGAGAAAGCTGACGTCATACTTTCGCTCGACTCCGATTTCCTCGGCAGCGGCCCGGGACACATCCGTTACGCCAGAGAATTTTCTCGCCGCCGCAACTTGGATCAATTCTTCGAGGGGGATCGCAGCGGTGCGGAGATGAACCGGTTGTACGTAGTCGAGCCGACGCCCAGCGTGACCGGCGCGACTGCGGACCACAGGTTGCCTTTGCGTGCTTCGGATGTGGAACTCTTCACGCGCGCGCTAGCATCAAGGCTGGGGCTTGGCGGCTCTGCGGCGCCGCCCGCCGGAACCGAAAAGTGGCTGGACGCCGTCGCCAAAGATCTTCAGAAACACAAGGGCGCCTCACTTGTGGTCGCAGGCGAACAGCAGCCTGCGGAAGTACACGCGCTGGCACATGCCATTAACGCCGCGCTCGGCAACGTGGGAACAACGGAGTACTACACCCAGCCGGTGGAAGAGCGTCCGGTGAATCATCTCGAATCGCTGCGCGAATTGTGCAGCGATATCTACGATGGGAAGGTGGAGACGCTCTTGATTCTGGGCGTCAACCCCGTTTACACCGCGCCGCACGATTTCGACTTCGCATCCAAGATCAAATTTGACGAAAAGAAAAAGCGCAAGCCCGTCAAGAACACCATCTACGTCGGCCCGCATTTTGACGAAACTGCCGAACTTTGCGACTGGCACGTTGCCGAATCCCATTACCTCGAAACCTGGGGCGATGCGCGCGCTTTTGACGGCACTCTTAGCGTGATTCAACCACTAATCGCGCCGCTGTATCACACGCACTCCGCGCGTGAAGCTCTTGGCGCCTTCAGCGACAAGCCGGGTGTCTCCGATTACGATGCGTTGCGCGACCACCTGAAGACCGCGAATCCGTCTGCCGATTTCGAGAAGTTCTGGCGCAAGACATTGAACGACGGACTCGTAGCCGGTTCAGCGTTCGCGCCGATGAGTGCGACACTAAAGTTCAGCGCCGCTGGCCTCCCCGCCGCGAAAACCACGCCGGCAAATGACATCGAGTTCATCTTCCGTCCTGATCCGTGCGTCTACGACGGCCGCTTCGCCAATAACGGCTGGCTGCAGGAATTGCCAAAGCCGGTCACCAAGCTCACCTGGGACAACGCCGCCCTCATTAGCCCCAAGACCGCGGAAAAGCTGGAGCTGGCTCACAACATCGCGTGGCGCGGCGGCGAGCACGGCAAAGTTTATTCGAACGTGATCGACATCGCTCTTTCGAACAGCAAGGTCACCGCTGCCTCATGGAGATTGCCCGGTCAGGCGGATGGCGTTGTGGTCCTTCCTCTGGGATACGGCCGCAAGAGAGCCGGCTACACGGGAACGAATAAGGGCTTTAACGCCTACACCGTGCGAACTTCCGACGCGCTCTGGACAACCTCCGCTCCGAGCAGCGCGATCAAGAAAACCGGCGACGATTATCCGCTCGCCTGCACCCAATATCACTTCAACATGGAAGGCCGGCAGATCCTAGCCACCGGCACGCTCGCGGAGTATCACAAGAATCCGAATTTTGCCAACGAGCTCGCTGCACTTCCACCCAAAGAGTTGTCTCTTTACAAGGGCGAAGCCGAGTTTCCTTACGACCACGACAAGTGGGCTATGGCCATCGATTTGAACAAATGCAACGGCTGTAACGCTTGCGTGGTCGCTTGCCAGGCGGAAAACAACATCCCTGTGGTCGGCAAAGATCAGGTGATGCGCGGCCGTGAAATGCACTGGATCCGCGTCGACCGGTATTATGAAAAGCTCAAGCCGGCAGTTGGTGACGCGGCGGCCTACGACGACTCGCTCGACAATCCGCCAACGTATTTTCAGCCGGTTCCTTGCCAGCAGTGCGAAAACGCTCCCTGCGAGCAGGTTTGCCCCGTCGGCGCCACGGCGCACAGCGCCGAAGGCCTGAACGACATGACCTACAACCGCTGCATCGGTACGCGCTACTGTTCGAACAACTGTCCGTACAAAGTGCGCAGGTTTAACTTCCTGCGTTTCCAGGATTGGGAAACGCCGCAACTCAAGCTCTTGCGCAATCCGGAAGTCACCGTGCGCAGCCGCGGCGTCATGGAAAAATGCACCTATTGCGTGCAGCGCATCAACAACGCGCGCATCGAATCGGAGAAAGCCAACGCTCCAATTCCCGACGGCGCAATCATCACGGCATGCGAACAGGCCTGCCCGACCCAAGCCATCGTCTTTGGCAACGCCAATGACAAGAACAGCCGCGTCGCAAAGCTGAAAGCCCAGCAGCGAAATTATTCATTGCTCGGAGAACTCAACGCGCGCCCCCGCACCACTTACCTCGCGGCCGTGCGTAACCCGAACCCGGAATTGGAGCCGGCATGAGCGACGGGAAACCCCCAGCCGATTCTCCCGAAATCCGCCGGCTGACTCCGGTGATCGGCCCAGGGCACACCTTCGGGTCCGTCACGGACAAGATCAGCTCGATCGTTCTGACCCGCCCGACTTCCTTAGGCTGGTACGTTGGATTTTTGATCGCCTTCAGCCTTATGGGGATGATGACAGTCGCCATCGGCTGGCTGATCATCAAGGGCGTCGGCATATGGGGCATCAACATCCCCATCGGTTGGGGATTTGCAATTGTCAATTTCGTCTGGTGGATCGGTATCGGCCACGCCGGCACACTGATTTCCGCGATTTTGTTTCTGCTAAATCAAAAATGGCGCACTTCCATCAATCGCTTCGCAGAAGCGATGACGCTTTTCGCGGTAGCCTGCGCGGGTATTTTCCCACTGATTCACACCGGCCGCCCGTGGATGGCGTTTTATATGTTCCCCTACCCAAGCACGATGGGACTCTGGCCGCAGTTCCGCAGCCCGCTGATCTGGGACGTCTTTGCGGTTTCCACCTACGGCACGGTTTCGCTGATGTTCTGGTTTGTGGGTCTCCTTCCAGACCTCGCGACGCTCCGCGACCGTGCCATCCAGAAGCCCATGAAGATTATTTATGGCACGCTGGCGATGGGCTGGCGCGGTTCCGCGCGGCACTGGCATCGCTACCAGTCAGCCTATTTGCTGCTTGCCGGTCTCGCCACGCCGCTGGTTCTTTCCGTCCACACCGTCGTGAGCTTTGACTTCGCCGTCGCCATCGTCCCCGGCTGGCACACCACGATCTTTCCTCCGTATTTCGTCGCCGGTGCCATCTATTCTGGCTTCGCCATGGTTCTGACCATCGCAATTCCGCTTCGCAAAGTGTATGGCCTCGAAGACTTCATCACTATGCGCCACCTGGACAACATGGCCAAAGTCATGCTTGCGACAGGGCTCATTGTCGCTTACGGCTATTTTTTCGAGTTCTTCCTGTCGCTTTACAGCGGCAATAAATTCGACGTTTTTCTGGTCCAGCAGCGCCTCCATGGCCCGTATGCGCCGTTTTACTATGCGCTGATTCTTTGCAATATCTTGACCCCGCAACTGCTCTGGTCGTACAAGCTGCGCCACAACGTCGCGGTTCTTTTCATCATGTCCATCGTCGTGAATATGGGCATGTGGCTGGAGCGTTTCGTTATCGTGGTCATTAGCCTGACGCGCGACTTCGTGCCTTCTGCCTGGGGGCGCTATAGCCCGACGGTCTGGGATTGGGCCACGTTTATCGGCACCATTGGTATGTTCGTTACGCTGCTCTTCTTGTTCGTCCGGGTTCTCCCCGCGATTTCCATCGCGGAGATGCGTGAACTGGTCGCGGAGACGTCTGAGGAAGAGAAATGATGCAACGACACTCACATCTATACGGCGTGATGGGTGAGTTCGGCACTCCTGAAGAGCTCCTTCAAGCCGTGGAGAAGGTCCGCGCGGCAGGTTACCACCGCTTCGATGCCTTCGCTCCTTTCCCCGTCGAGGGTCTTTCGGAAGCCCTTGGCCTGAAGCGCAACTTGGTGCCTGCGATTACGCTTCTCGGCGGCCTGGCCGGGGGCATTGGAGGATTTTTCTTTCAATACTGGGCCGCGGCGATCACCTACCCATTGAATATCGGCGGCCGCCCGCTCAATAGCTGGCCCGCCTTTATTCCCGTCACCTTTGAATTGACCATTCTCGGGGCATCGTTCGCCGCGGTCTTCGGAATGCTCGCCTTGAACAAACTGCCCCAGCCGAATCATCCGATTTTCAACGCGCATCGCTTCACACACGCGTCGTCGGACCGCTTTTTTGTTTGCATCGAATCCAAGGACCCGAAGTTTCGTCTGGAGGAAGTCTCGCGCCTTCTTCAGAACGTCCACGCGCACCACATCACCGAGGTGTCCCTTGACTAACACCTGGCGCTTCCTCGCCGCTGCGTGCGTCTGGGCTTCCCTGGTTTTCGGCGGCGGTTGCGAATACTTAAGGCAGGATATGGCCAACCAGCCAAAAAACCGGCCGCTCTCGCCTTCCGAATTCTTTGGTGATGGCCGCTCGGAGCGCCCGCCGGTGGAGAACACCGTGTCGCGTGGTTCGATTGCCGACGACGAACTCTTTGTGCCGAAGGATTCGAACAATTTCCCGCTGACTGTGGACCTCAAGCTTCTCGAGCGCGGTGAAGAGCGCTACAAGATTTTCTGTTCTCCCTGCCACGGTTTGCAAGGTGACGGAAATGGCATGGTGGCCATACGCGGCATGAAGCGTCCGCCTAGCTATCACCAGGACCGGCTTCGCCAGGCTCCCAACGGCTATTTCTACGACAACATCGCCAACGGTTTCGGCCAAATGCTCGGCTACTCGGCGCAGATTTCCCCGCGCGATCGTTGGGCCATCATCGCATACATTCGTGCGCTGCAGCTCAGCCGCAATGCGAAGGCCGCCGATCTGCCCGCGGAGCTTCGCGAGAAGCTGAACCAAGGTTCCCCCGGCACAAAACCGGGCGGCGAGCCAAAGCCGGAGACTGGCGGCACCAAGGATTCGACAGGAGGCGGCGACTGATGGCTGCGCAGGAATACCAGGCGCCAGAAAGCGTCAGCCGCGTTCAGCAACGAGCGCTAACTGTCGGTGGCGTCGCGCTACTTGTGTCCATTCTAGGGGCTGTGCGGAGCCCTGCAGATTTCTATCAGTCTTACTTGATGAGTTTCCTGCTGATTTTAGGCTTGACGGTCGGCTCGCTGGGCCTCGTCATGCTGCAGCATCTCACCAGCGGCCATTGGGGCATCATCATCCGCCGTCCGCTGGAATCGGCTAGCCGCACCCTCCCGTTGCTGGCCATCGCCTTCTTGCCCATCGTGTTGTTCGGGATGCGTTATCTCTATTCGGGCCACGATAAAGAAAGGGGCTGGCTCAACGCGCCGCCAACAGGCGAAGGCGCTCTTTCGGATTTTCAAAAGATCTACCTTACGCCAAATGGTTTTTACACCCGCGCGGCCATCTATTTCGTGGTCTGGCTCGCGCTGATGTTCATTTTCAATATTGTGTCGAAGCAGCAGGACGCCAACCCCGAAGACCGCGCCCTGCGTCTTCGCTTCAAAATGCTAGCCGGTCCGGGCATCATACTTTACGTTTTTGCGATGAGCTTCGCGGCTATTGATTGGGCCATGTCTCTTTCGCCTCACTGGGCTTCGACCATCTATGGCTTCCTGTTCGTTGCCGGGCAGTTGATTTCCTCGATGTCGTTCATGATTGCGGTCGTTGTCCTTCTGGCGCGCAGCGAGCCTTTCGCCAGCGTCCTGCAGAAACGACATCTCCACGATTTAGGAAAACTGCTCCTCGCTTTCGTGATGCTGTGGGCGTACTTCGACTTCTCGCAGCTCCTGATCATTTGGTCGGGCAACCAACCCGAAGAGATCAGTTTCTACCGCACTCGTCTCTATGGGGGCTGGGGCGTCGTTGCCGTGATCGTCCTGGTGTTCCATTTCTTCGTTCCGTTTTTCCTGCTTCTCTCGCAGGATGTAAAGCGCAACGCAAAAGTGCTTCCGAAGATCGCCATGTGGCTTATCTTCATGCGTCTTGTGGATCTGTTCTGGATGACGCGGCCGGAATTTACTTCTCGGGCTATGCCCACGTGGCTGGATATTGTTTTGCCGGTCGCCCTCGGCGGATTATGGCTCGGCTTCTTTGCATTCAACTTGAAGCAGTGCCCCCTCCTGCCGCTCGGGGATCCGGATCTTTCAGAGGCCATTGAGCATCATGAGCACTGAGTCTCACAACACGGGCCTGGGGCCGCGCCACACGGATGTCTCGTTCGAAGAACGGGACATCAAGGCCGGAACGATTTATGGCTACCTGTTCGCCCTCGGCTTAGCTGTCGTGGCCTCCTTGCTGATTTGCGTTTACATCCTTCGCTTCACCGCGAAGTACGCGGCTTCGACCGATACGCCCGCGCCACCATCGCGCGAGACTCATCAAAGGGAATTGCCGCCGGAGCCGCGGCTACAAGGTTTTGGTTTTCCTGGCCAGAAAGCCGATCCACAGGCCGATCTGCGCAAAAAGATCCAAGACGACTCCGAGGCCAATGAAAAGCTGGAGTGGATTGATCGATCCAGCGGCATCGCACAGATTCCTGTCAAGGAAGCGATGAAGATCGTCGCCGAAAGAGGTTTGTCCCCCGCGCCCGCGGCGGCAACGGAGAAAAAGAAATAGTGCGATGAAAAAAGTTCGCCATATCGTTGTGTTTGTTACGCTCTTGCTGGCCGCTGGTATGCCGCTGCGCGCGCAGGCTGTACCTGCGGGCGCTGGCCCAGCGGCTTCGGCCATGCCCGCGGTTTTGCAAAACGTCGGGTTCGAACCGCCGCTCGACGGGCCAATGCCGCTGGACCTCTCCTTCCGCGACGAAACCGGCAGCACCGTTCAGCTTCGCGACTATTTCCGGCAACAAAAGCCGGTGGTCCTGGCCTTCGTCTATTACGGCTGCCCCATGCTTTGCGATCAGGTGGAACAGGGCGTCGTCGGCGTTCTGAGAATGCTCTCGTTCAATCCCGGGCGCGATTACGAAGTTGTTTTCGTCAGCTTCGATTCCCGCGAAACTCCGGAGATGGCCGCCGAAAAGAAAAAGAAAGCGCTCGCTCATTTCCGTCGCCCGGAGACGGATTCCGGCTGGCATTTTCTAACGGGTTCGAAAGAATCCATTGAAGCCGCCACCAAAGCCGCAAACTTTCGCTTCTCTTTCGATGCCAAGAACAATCTTTTCGCGCACGCCAGCGGCGTGATGATTCTCACGGCCGACGGCCGCATTTCGCGCTACTTCTACGGTATCGAATATCCCGGCCGCGATATGCGCCTCGGGCTAGTGGACGCTTCCGCCGGAAAGATCGGCACGCCCATCGACCATGTTTTGCTGTTTTGTTATCACTACGATCCGAGCGCCGCTAAATACAGCGCTTCGATTCTTAAAATGATCCGCCTCGCCGGCGTGCTGACGATTCTCTGCCTGGTCGGAGGCATTTTAGTTTCCCGCCGCCGCGAATCGCTGGCGGCCGACAGGAATTTGCGCCAGCCGCTTGCCGGCGGCCTGGAACGAGGAGCTCACTAAACTGTGCAGTCGCAATTGCCAATCTATCCGGAGCAAGCGTCCAACTTCGCGCCGCACGTGGACGCGCTAATGGTTTTCATCACCGGGATTTGCGTGTTCTTTGCGGCTGCCATCACCATTGCCATTGTCTTTTTCTTCTTCAAGTACCATCGCAAGGAATCAGCCGCCGTCGGCATTGTCACCCACGAAGATTCGCGGCTCGAGGCCGTGTGGATGGTTGTTCCTCTGATTCTGTGCCTGGCCATGTTTGGCTGGGGTGCCGTTGTGTACGTGGACTATCGCAACACACCGCGCGACACGCTCGACGTCTACGTGATTGGCAAGCAGTGGATGTGGAAGGCGCAGCAACCCAACGGATTGAAGGAAATCAATGAATTGCACGTTCCCGTGGGCCGCAATATCCGCCTCATCCTGGCCAGCGAAGACGTCATTCACGATTTCTTCGTTCCCGCCTTCCGCGTCAAAATGGATGTCGTTCCCGGGCACTACAACACCATGTGGTTCCGCCCTACCAAGCCCGGCCGCTATCACTTTTTCTGCTCGCAGTACTGCGGCACCAACCACGCGATTATGGGCGGTTGGGTTACCGTCATGGAGCCGTCCGATTACGCCGCGTGGCTTTCCGGCTCGTCCGGCGGGAGCGGCAATCCCGTCGTCGCGGGAGAAAAGCTCTTTGCCGAAAGGGCGTGTGTCACTTGCCATGTCGCCGACGGCACCGGCCGCGCGCCCTCGCTAAATGGCGTTTATGGCGCGCAAGTTCTTCTGGCCGATGGCTCGACTGTCACTGCGGACGAAGCGTATATCCGCGAATCGATTCTCCAACCTAATGCCAAAATCGTAGCGGGATATCAGCCATTGATGCCTCCATACCAGGGACAGCTTACCGAGGAGCAGATTTTCGCTCTTACTGCGTACATCAAGTCTGTGCAGTCGCAGCCGGCTCCCGCCAAGGGCTCCGGCATTGCGCCCACGGGGAACAAATAAGTCATGAGCAACACGCCGCCAACATCTGACCTCGAACTGCCAAGCACGCATTATTTGAACGCCACCTACGGCTCGGGCATCCGTTCGTGGCTGCTGACTACCGATCACAAACGCATCGCCTTGCTGTACCTCGCCTCGGTTACTGTTTTCTTTTTCATCGGCGGCGTCTTGGCCACCATGATACGCATCCATCTCTTGACCCCCGGCGGAGCGCTGGTCACGCCGGAGACTTACAACAAGCTCTTCACGATGCACGGCGTGGCCATGATCTTCTTTTTCCTGATCCCGTCGATCCCCGCTGTCCTTGGCAATTTCCTGATTCCCATGATGATCGGCGCGAAGGATCTCGCCTTCCCGAAGATCAATCTTCTCAGTTGGTACATCTACATCATTGGCGGAAGCTTCGTTCTATATTCCTTCGGCACTGGCGGGTTGGACACCGGCTGGACGTTTTACACCCCGCTCAGCAGCGTGTATTCAAATTCCGCGGTGACGCCCGCGGTCATCGGCATCTTCATCAACGGGTTCTCCTCCATTCTCACTGGTCTCAACTTTATCGTCACCATCCACACCATGCGCGCCCCGGGGATGACTTGGTTCCGCCTGCCGCTCTTCGCGTGGGCTCACTACGCCACCAGCCTCGTGATGATTCTCGGTACGCCCGTCGTAGCCATCACCCTGCTGCTTGCCGGCCTTGAACGCATGTTTCACCTGGGCTTTTTCAATCCCGCTCTCGGCGGCGATCCCATACTCTTTCAGCATCTCTTCTGGTTCTATTCCCATCCCGCCGTGTACATCATGATTCTCCCTGCGATGGGCGTGGTCAGTGAGATCATTCCGACTTTTGCGCGCAAGCCCATCTTCGGCTATTCCTTCATCGCCGGCTCAAGCATCGCCATCGCGGTTATCGGCTTCCTGGTTTGGGCGCACCACATGTTTGTTACCGGCGAGTCCACCTACGCCGCCCTCACTTTTTCGTTCCTCAGCTACTTGGTGGCTATTCCCTCGGCGGTAAAAGTTTTTAACTGGACTTCGACACTTTACAAAGGCTCGATCTCCTGGGATCCGCCCATGATTTATGCGCTCGGCTTCATTGGCTTGTTTGTGATCGGCGGCCTCACGGGGCTCTTCCTCGCCTGCCTGGGCTTGGACATTCACATTCACGACACCTATTTCGTGGTCGCCCATTTCCATTACATCATGGTCGGGGGCGCAGTCATGGGCTACGTCGGCGGCCTGCACTTCTGGTGGCCCAAGATTACCGGCAGGCTCTACCCGGAATCTCTCTCGCGGGCTGCCGCGGTGGTTCTCTTCATCGGTTTCAACCTGACGTTCTTCCCGCAATTCATTCTCGGGTATCTCGGCATGCCGCGCCGTTATCACACCTATCCGCCGGAATTTCAGGTCCTTAACGTCCTCTCCACCGCGGGGGCCTCCATTCTCGCCCTAGGCTATCTGCTCCCGATGATTTACCTGACCTGGTCCATGCGCTATGGCAAAGTCGCAGGCAAGAATCCCTGGCCCGCTACTGGCCTGGAGTGGACAACGGACTCCCCGCCGCCGACGGAAAATTTCCATGTCACTCCGGAAGTTACCTGGGAGCCCTACGACTTTCAGAACCGCCCGGATCTTGGTTTGGCGGCAGGAACGCGGCCGCTCGCGCCGGCTCAGGGAGATGATTAGCGAGTTTGATCTTATGTAGGGGGTGGACTTCAGTCCGTCCCGCAGTTGGCCCAAGCCAGGCCCTGCATTGGCTTAGGAAGAGGAGTACCGAGTGCACCGCACCGGCGATCTGTACGGGCATTTTCAAACGCTCGAGCAGCAGAAAGAAACTGCCACGCTCGGCATGTGGATTTTCCTGGTGACCGAAGTCCTGTTCTTCGGCGGTCTGTTCCTTACTTACACCATCAATCGCAGCGCGTTCAGCACCGCTTTCGGCATAGGCAGCAATACGCTGGACATCACATTGGGTGCCGGTAATACCGTTGTCCTGATTTTGAGCAGTTTGACCATGGCCATGGCCGTCTGGTCCGCTCAAGTCGGCAAAAAGAAACTGGTCAGTATTTTCCTGATTGCTACGCTTGGCCTCGGCAGCGTCTTTCTGGGCGTCAAAGCCGTCGAATATAAACAGAAGTTCGACCACCACCTCATCCCCGGCCGTGGCTTTGACATGAAGTACCACCCGGCGCATCCCATGCCCGGCGATGATCCAAAGGAATTGGCTTTGGAGAAAAAGGAAGTGGAAGAGGCTTTCTCGCACGATCCGGACATCAACGCCCATGGCCAGCTTTATTTCTCACTTTATTTTGGCATGACCGGCTTGCACGCCCTCCACATGATCGTAGGCGCAGGCCTCCTGATTTGGCTCATTAAGGGTTCCTTCACCGGGCGCTTTACGCCGCAGTACAACACCCCCGTGGAAATCGTGGGCTTGTACTGGCACTTCGTCGACATTGTATGGATCTATCTGTTCCCGCTGTTATATCTGATTGACAGGCACCGGTAGGAGGGGCGCGCGTGTCCGAGCACATTGTTTCGCCAAAAGTCTATCTCATCATCTTCGCGGCCTTGATGCTCGGCACCGGCATCACCGTTTGGGCCGCATTTCAAAACTTTCATCAATTCAACATTGTCATCGCCCTTGGCATTGCCACGATCAAGGCCACGCTCGTTGTTCTCTATTTCATGCATGCCCGTTACAGCCCCGGGCGCACCCAGCTGGTCATCGTATGCTCCGTCTTTTGGCTGGCCATCATGCTGGCTCTCACTCTAGCCGATTACGATACACGTCCCCACGACATGACGCTTGCTGTGCCTCAGGTCTTTTACTGCGTCTGACCACGATATATGTATTCTTGACAGTCGGCTTGCGTTCCGATGTTCAAGCACACTTTCGCCGAGTTTCGAAATATCCGGGGTGTTTTGGGGTGTCGGTGACCGTGGGGAAGATCTTGGGTCACCTTTCGGCGAAAGTGTAAGGGGGGAGTAGCGAACCGGCCCAGCCCTCAATCCCCTAAAGGGATCCTCGGCTCGCCTCCCCCACCTGCCTAAGAGGTGCAAGCTCCAGGCCACTCTTAACATGTTTGTTTTCAACGAACTGCCGTGCGAATTCCAAGTAAAAAAGCTCTACCGCCCCCGAAAATTTACCTGCCCGAGTACTGCTCAGGCCAAGGCCAAATTACTCCGAAACCTGATGGCACTGGATCTCAAATCATTTCTGTAATTTACCCGATATTCCGGCCAGCCGCGCGGCCTCTGTTGCTCCCTTCAAAGCATTTCGCCTTCCCGGCGCTGTAATCAATACCTGCTGATATGCAGTCAGCGCCTCCTTCGGCCGGTTCATTTCCATAAGCAAATCGCCAAGCAACTCCCGTGCCGGCCGGATCGCTCCCGGTGTCACAGCATGCTTTTCCGTCGCATCTTCATGGTCCGCCGCCATTCTCAGAAGACGAAAAGCGTCATAAGTTCGATGCTCTGCAAGCGCCACCCATCCCCCGGCTTCCTTGCCCTGAATAGCCACTTGTTCCGCCCAGTAAGCGTCCCCTTTGCCCTCTAATTCTCCCGAGAGTCTGCGCACTTGCTCTGTGTGCTGCCTGGCGGCTTGCAAATCTCCCGCGTGTACGGCTCCCAGTGCCGCCGCCCAATAGGAAATCGCCGCCACTTGTGGCTCCGCGCCCGGATCAGGCGCCAGGTCTTCCGCTTCCGTCCAATGCTTTTGTTCCAGCGCGCACCGCGCGCGAATGGCGGCTTTTGCATAGTGGATCTTGAACAGGGACGAAGGGTTTTCCTTTCCCACGGTAGGCAGGCTGTCCCGGATCTTTTCCGCCTCGTCATTCCGCCCCAGTTGCAGGTAAGCGTAGACCAGATAATCCAGAGCATGAAACTCGTCGCCCCGATCGCCGTGCTTTCGCGCCGCTGCCGCAGCAGCCACATTCGACGAAATCGACTCCTCCCACAATCCCAGCCGCGTGTAGATGTGCGACGGCATGTGCAGCGCGTGTGGCAAGTCCGGGGCGATCCTGGAGTAGGCCCGCGCCGCCCCTGTTCCCTGCGATGCGAGCACCGGATTGTCATACGCATGGATCAGGTAGTGCGCCGCTCCCGGATGATCGGGATGCGCTGCAAACACCGGCTCCAGGATCGCCGCGGCTTTCCGCTGATTGTCAAACGCCTTGTCCTCCGGCGCAGCCGTCGCCACTAGCGCCAGCGCGTAGAAAATCGCCGCCTCCTGATCCTTCGGATTTCGCTCGTATACTCCTTCCATCGCATCTCGATAGGCTCTGGCGCGGGCCGTGTGATCCTGCGTCTTCCAGCCGTCATAGAATTTGCCAAGCGCTTCGACAAATTCCTTTTCGCGTGGCGTTGACGGCTTCAATTCGCGCGCCTTCTGAATTTCGGTGGATCCGTGTTGCAATTCCTCCGGCCCTGGCCAGGGTTCCCACAATTGGTGGTATTCGGTCATTGCCAGTCCCCAATGCGCCATCGCGCACCGGGAATCTCTTGCTGCCGCTTCGCGAAATGCCTCGGCGGATTCTTCATAGGTGAACGAATGCAGAAGAGCTACACCGCGCGTGAACGATTCCTGCGCTTTGGCCGTGCACGACACCCGAAATTCCACGGTTCCGAGCGATGCTGCCACTCCGTGGGCCCCATGCTCTTGTCCGCACTCGGCTTTGCTACTCAAAAGCAATAAGAGTCCGAGGGCCCACAACCGCCTGATTGTCTCTTTGCCCATTTTTCCCAAGTCAGGCTCCTGCCAGAAAATCGTTTGCCCTCGATGGTAGTTCTCATGGTTTGAAGCGTCAATCCAACGGCTGCCTGTTGTATTCATTCCATCGGTTAGTGACACCGGCGGGCAACATGCTCGGTTGCCGAAAACTTGTCGCCCACACCGGCACAGAGTAGACTTTTCGCCTGCATTAACTCGGGAGGTGTCGCCATGCCCCGCACGGTTCGCTGTGGCCTGATTCAGGCCCAATGTGAGTGGACTCCGGAAAAGTTTTCGCTTGCCGACATCAAGAAGAAGATGATCGCCAAGCATGAGCGTTTGATCGCCGACGCCGCCAAGAAAAAGGTGCAGATACTCGGCCTCCAGGAACTTTTCTATGGCCCTTACTTCTGCGCCGAGCAGCAGACTCGCTGGTATGAACTGACCGAGCGCATCCCCGACGGGCCAACCATCTCGATAATGCAAAAACTCGCCAAGAAATATCAGATGGTACTCGTGGTTCCCGTCTACGAAGTGGAGATGACCGGCGTCTACTTCAACACCGCCGCGGTCATCGACGCCGACGGCCGCTACCTCGGTAAATACCGCAAGCACCACATTCCTCATTGCCATCCCGGTTTTTGGGAAAAGTTTTATTTCACGCCCGGAAACGCCGGCTATCCCGTTTTTCAGACCCGTTACGCCCGCGTCGGTGTGTACATCTGCTATGACCGTCATTTCCCTGAAGGCGCGCGCATCCTCGGCCTCAACGGCGCGGAAATCGTTTACAATCCCTCCGCCACCGTCGCCGGCCTCTCCGAATATCTTTGGGAACTCGAGCAGCCTGCCCACGCCGTCGCCAACGCCTATTTCGTTGCCGCCATCAATCGCGTCGGCACGGAAGCTCCCTGGAAAATCGGCGAATTTTACGGCAAGAGCTACTTCTGCGACCCGCGCGGGAAAATTGTCGCCCAGGCCAGCCGCGACAAGGACGAATTGCTGGTCGCCGAATTGAATCTCGATGAAATTCAAAAAGTTCGCGATACCTGGCAGTTCTATCGCGATCGCCGCCCGGAATCCTATGGCGAAATCGTGCGTACACAGGCGGCGACCAGCGCCGCGGCCAGCTAAGTTGCATTCCACGCCAACGGTAGTTGCGATTCCGCGATAAGGATGGGAGCAGACCTTCAGGATGAGTGAGATTCACAGCGCCCCGCTTCGCGCGGAGACCATCGAGAACAGTTCGCTTTACAACAAGGACCTCGCTCCGGTCCCTACCGAACGCCGCGTTTGGCGCACCTACAATTACGCTGCCCTGTGGATCTCCATGAGCGTGAACATCCCCACTTACATGCTTGCCAGCGGCATGATCGCTGGCGGCATGAACTGGCGGCAGGCGCTCTTTACTGTATTTCTCGGCAACGTCCTGGTGCTGATTCCCATGCTGCTCAACGCCCACGCCGGGGCGCAATACGGCATCCCATTTCCTGTTTTCGCCCGCGCGTCTTTTGGCGTTCTCGGCGCAAACGTTCCCGCCATTCTGCGCGCTCTTGTTGCTTGCGGCTGGTTTGGGATTCAAACCTGGATCGGCGGCGAAGCCATCAACGCCATGATCGTTGCGCTTGCGCCTTCCTGGGCAAATTTCCGCGCCGGTCCGGCCATCTGCTTCGTTTTCTTCTGGCTCCTCAACGTGCTTGTGATTCTTCGCGGTATCGAAACCATCCGCTTCTTGCAAGGCATTTCCGCTCCGTTCCTGCTCCTCATCGGACTGGCTCTTCTGCTCTGGGCGCGCGGCAAAGCTGGTGGCTTCGGCCCCATGCTGGCCACGCCCTCGAAATTTCAAACCTTCGGCGAGTTTTTCCGCTTCTTTATCCCTTCGCTCACCGGCGTCGTCGGTTTCTGGGCCACTGTTTCCCTGAATATTCCTGACTTCACGCGTTACGCTCGCGGCCAGCGAGAGCAAATCGTCGGCCAGGCTCTCGGCCTCCCCGCCACCATGACCTTCTATTCTTTCATCGGCATTGCTGTCACTTCCGCCACCATGATCATTTTTGGCCAGGCGCTTTGGGATCCCGTCGCCGTCCTCTCGCGCCTTGGCAATCCCTTCGCCGTCGTGCTGGCGATGATCGCTCTGCTCATGGCTACCCTTAACGTCAACGTTGCCGCCAACGTGGTCTCCCCGGCCAACGATTTCTCCAACCTCTCTCCGCGCCGTATAAGTTTTCGCACCGGTGGCCTCATCACCTGCGCTATGGGCATCGTGATGCAGCCCTGGAAATTGATGGCCGACTACGGCAGTTACATTTTCGGCTGGCTCGTCGGCTACTCCGGCTTTCTTGGGCCCATCGCGGGCGTCCTCATCTGCGACTATTTTGTCGTGCGCAAAAAATTCCTCGTCCTCGAAGATCTCTATCAGCGCAATGGCGTCTACGAATACTCAAGGGGCTTTAATTGGACCGCAGTCGCGGCGCTGGCCGCTGGCGCGGCCGTCGCTTTCGTCGGCCTGGTATTTCCGCCCCTGCGCGTCTTATACAACTACGCCTGGTTCGTCGGCTTTTTGGTCAGCTTCCTAGTATATTTCGCCTTGATGAACCGCGTTGCGCCGCTTACGCAGCCGGCCGACTGAGGAGGACCATTTTCCATGGACTTCGGCATCACCATCAAACCGGACATCTCCATTGACCGCATCCTCAGCCTCACGCGCCAGGCTGAATCGAGCGGCTTCTCCTTCGGCTGGATTTTCGATTCCCATGTCATCTGGAAAGAACCCTTCCCGCTCCTGACGCTGATGGCCTCCAACACGAAAAAAATGCGCCTCGGCACGTGCGTCACCAACCCCGCCGTCCGCGATGTCACCGTTTCCGCCAGCCTTTTCGCTACGTTGAATCTTGCCTCCCATGGCCGCATGGAGCTCGGCATCGGTCGTGGTGATAGCTCCCGCCGCGTCCTGGGCAAGAAGCCCACCACGCTCGAAAACCTTGAGGAATTCGTCCGCATCTTCCGCAACTTGAACGCTGGCAAGACCGTCGACCTCGATGGCGTCCCCACAAAATTTCCCTGGACTAATGGTGAAATTCCCCGCGTGTGGGTCGCCGGCTACGGCCCCAAAGCGTTGCGCACCGCCGGGCGCATCGGCGACGGCGTGATTCTCCAATTTGCCGATCCCGACCTCATCGACTGGTGTCTCGGCTTTGTTCGCGAAGGCGCCAGGGACGCCGGCCGCGACTTCAGCAAAATCGAAGTGATGGCCGCCGCCCCGGTTTGGCCCTCCGGCGATCTGAAAACCGCGCGCGAACACGTTCGCTGGTTTCCCGCCCTGGTTTCTAATCACGTGATCGATCTCATTTCCAAGTACAAGCCGGAAGAGCTGCCGCCCGCGCTAACCTCTTTCGTCAAAGACCGTGGCAAGTATGACTATCTCCATCATTGCGAAGTGGGCAGCGACAACGCCGAATTCGTCAGCGACGAAGTCGTCGACCGCTTCTGCATCATCGGTTCCATAGAAGACCACCGCAAAAAACTAGACCGCCTCCGCAAGGTCGGCGTCACCCAATTCAATATCTACCTCATGTGCGGCGATGAAGAAAAAACTTTGGACGCCTACCAGCACAAAATTCTGCCGCACTACAAGCACTGACATGCCCAGCGCCGTTATTCCCTCAACTTTTTCTTGACCGTCCCTTAACTTGTGATATACTTCACCTCGTAGACTACTGCATGTGGACTGCGGGAGCTTGCTCCCGCTTTTTTTTGGGTTGTCTGCCCGGTGCACACTCGGTTTGACCAGCCAAATGCATCTCTTATAAAATCAAGCGTTTACGAAATGCAAATTTTGTAAGTCTTTTGCTTTGATATTCTTATGAAATGCCCGGGGGGTAGGGGTGCCCCTGTTTCATCCTTCCCATTCGCTTCCGACTTAGTCAGAATCTGTTCCCGCTTTAGTAGAGGACTTGCACATGCGCTTTGACACCGTAATTCGCAACGGCACGGTCGTAACCGCCACTGATACTTCCCTCGCCGACGTGGGCGTCAGCGGCGACAAAGTCACCGCCATCGCCGCCCAGCTTCCCACCGAGAATGCGACCAAAGTGATCGACGCCACCGGCTGCCTGGTCATCCCTGGTGGCATCGACGTCCACACGCATCTCGACATGCCCTTCGGCGGCACCACCAGCGCCGACGATTTCCAGACCGGCACCATCGCAGCCGCCTTTGGCGGCACCACCACCCTCATTGATTTCGCCATCCAGTACAAAGGCCAAACGCTCCGCCAGGCTTTCGACACTTGGATGAAAAAAGCCCACGACAAAGCCGTCACCGATTACGCCTTCCACTGCATCATCACCGACCTTGGCTCCGCGCAGCTCGAAGAAATGGGCCAGCTCATCCGCGAAGGTGTCACCAGCTTTAAGCTCTTCATGGCCTACCCGGGCGTCTTCATGCTCGATGACGCCACCATCTTCAAGGCCATGCGCCAGGCCGCCAAGCACAACGGCCTCATCTGCATGCACGCGGAAAACGGCGGCGCCATCGACGTCATCGTCCAGCAAGCCCTCGCCGAAGGAAAGCGCGCTCCCAAATATCACGCGCTCACCCGCCCCACCACCGCCGAAGCCGAAGCCACTTCCCGCGCCATCGCCCTCGCCGAAATGGCCGGAGCGCCCGTCTACATCGTGCATCTCTCCTGCAACGACGCGCTCGAAAAAGTCCGCGAAGCCCGCGACCGCGGCCTCCCCGCCTACGCCGAAACCTGCCCGCAATATTTGTACCTCTCGCTGGAAAATATGGACGCGCCCGGATTTGAAGGCGCCAAATACGTTTTCACTCCGCCGCTCCGCGAAAAGTGGAATCAGGAAAAACTCTGGCAGGGACTCGCCAAGGACACTCTGCAAGTCGTCTCCACCGACCATTGCCCCTTCTGCTTCAAGGAACAGAAAGAGCTCGGCAAGGACGACTTCACCAAAATTCCCAATGGCGGCCCCGGCATCGAGCACCGCCTAAGCCTTGTCTATACCGGCGGAGTTCACGGCAAGCATTTTTCTCCGAACCGTTTTGTGCAGCTCGTTGCGACTGCTCCCGCGAAGCTCTTCGGTCTCTATCCGCGCAAAGGCACCATCGCCGTCGGCTCCGACGCCGACCTGGTTGTCTTCGATCCCAATCAAGAGGAAGTCATCAGCGCCAAAACCCACCACATGCGCGTGGACTATTCCATGTTCGAGGGGATTCGCACCAAAGGCGCGCCCAAAACCGTTTTCTCCCGCGGCCGCCCAGTCATCGAGTCCGGCAAATTTGTCGGCCGCCCCGGCGCCGGCCAATTCCTCCGCCGCCAAACCTACGCCGGCCTGTCGTGATACAGAGAAAACTCACACGCGCCATCTTGAATTTGGCAATATTTGCAGCTAATGGGGCAACTCGCTGTGCCTCACGGGTCTAGGCCACTTGGAAACTCAATTCGTAAAGCTGAATCACGGATGGAATGCTGAGCCAAACGCTCCGGACCCATCCGCGCATGTTGATGGTGTGGATGTATTGCTCAGATTTTTTCTGAATCCCTACAAATACAAGAACTATCGAGAAGAAGATATTGGTGTCCTAAGATTTATCCAAAGTGCGCGGTATCGTCTTGGCTCAACGAACGATACAGGCTGGTATCTGGGCCAATGCCGATACAGCCACTACGCACCTTCGTGGGGAGAGTTTTACGAAGTGCGCGGTGATGATCCCCTTCGTCTTGCGCCCAAAGATTGGATCATGGTTGAAAACGGCCCAGTCGACGGCAGACATTTCTTGTTCTATTTTCGTGACCACACGTTTGAAGGCATTGCCACTGATTGGCGTTTTGAGCAATCCTCAGAAAACACTCTCTGCCGCTAAAATCCCTGAAGTAGGTTCGTGCTCTACTATCGGGCTGGTCTTGACCCGTTTCTTTCCCTCCTGCTATTGTGAGAAGTTATCTTGGGCTCAGTGTACCTACTGAGCGCCGGGGCTCCTGTGAAGGGAGTACTTCCGCTTTATGGGCATCTCATGGGCCTGACCAAACTGGTAATCCGGGGAGCGCGCCAGCACAACCTGAAAAACATCAGCGTCGAAATCCCCCGGAACAGCCTCACGGTCATCACCGGCCTTTCCGGCTCGGGAAAATCTTCGCTCGCGTTTGACACCATCTATGCCGAAGGCCAGCGGCGCTACGTGGAATCGCTCTCAGCCTACGCGCGGCAGTTCCTCGACCAGATGGAGCGCCCCGAAGTCGACGTCATCGAAGGCCTTTCTCCTTCGATCGCCATCGAGCAGAAAACCACCACGCGCTCGCCGCGCTCCACCGTCGGCACTATCACGGAAATTTACGATTATCTTCGCGTGATCTACGCGTCTGTCGGCGTTCCGCACTGCCCCAATTGCGGCAAGCCCATCACGCGCCAGTCCAGCGAGCAGATCGTCCAGTCCATTCTGCACGGCGAAATCTGCAAGCCGGACGACCGCATTATGATTCTCGCGCCCATCGTTCGCGGACGAAAAGGCGCGTATCGCAAGGAGCTGGAAAAATTCGCGCAGGACGGCTACGTTCGGGTGCGCATCAACGGCGAACTTTACCAGCTGGATGAGCTCCCGGTCATCGACAAGCGCAAGAACCACACCATCGAAATCGTGATTGACCGCCTGCTCGTCAAGCAGGGCATCGCTGCGCGCCTCGAACAATCCATCGCCACCGCCCTTAAGCTCGCGAGCGGCCTCGTCACCGTGGCCATCGTCGGCGGCAAGGAACACACGTTTTCGGAAAAGCTAGCGTGCCCCGATTGCGGCATTTCCGTTCCGCAGCTTGAGCCGCGCTCGTTCAGCTTCAATTCGCCTTACGGCGCGTGCCCTGCGTGCAACGGCCTGGGCTCCAAATACGATTTCGATCCTTCCCGAATTATCAACGATTGGAGCCGCCCGCTCTTCGATGGCGGCCTCGGCCCGGGCTCCGGCTCGGCGATTCTCAAGCGCACGCTGGAACTCGGCGCCTACGCCCACGGCTTCGATCTTGAAACGCCTTTCGAGAAATTCCCCTCGCGCGTCCAGAACATGCTTCTCTACGGCTACCCGCCGTCCAATGGTCGGCCGGATGGCGGGCAGGCAGCAGCAAAGAAATCAAAGAGTGAAAAGGGTTTTTGCTTCCCGGGCATTCTGAAATTTCTCGAACGCAATTTTGAAGAGTCTGGCTCCGATTCCTACCGCGAGTGGATGACCCAGTACATGTCCGCGACGCTCTGCAGCGTCTGCCACGGCAAACGCCTTCGTCCCGAATCCCTGGCTGTCAAGCTGGCCGGATGTTCCATTGCCGATTTCACGGCGTTTTCGCTCACCGCCGCGCGCCCCGCCGTGGACAAGATGATCGCGCAGCTCACGGAGCGCCAAAAGGAAATTGCCGCTCGCCCGCTCGAAGAAGTCGCCGAACGCATCGATTTTCTTCTTGCCGTCGGCCTCGGCTATCTCAGCTTGGACCGCTCCGCCGCCACGCTTTCCGGCGGTGAAGCCCAGCGCATCCGCCTGGCGACGCAAATCGGTTCGCGGCTCCGCGGTGTTCTCTACGTCCTCGATGAACCCAGTATCGGCCTCCATGCGCGCGACAATGCGCGGCTTCTCGGCTCACTCGAGCATCTTCGCAATCTTGGCAACACTGTCCTCGTTGTTGAGCACGACGAGGACACCATCCGCCGCGCCGATTTCGTCGTCGACCTCGGCCCCGGCGCAGGCAATGCCGGCGGCTACCTCGTCGCGCAGGGCAAGCCCGCGCAAATCGAAGCCACTGCTGAATCACTTACGGGACAATATCTTAGTGGCGCCGCGAAAATTTCTATTCCCGAAAAGCGCCGCAACCCTAACGGCAAAGCCATCCAGATTCTTGGCGCAAGCGCGAACAATCTCAAAGAAGTGGACATCACGATTCCGCTTGGATTGCTTACGGTAGTGACCGGCGTCTCGGGCTCCGGTAAATCCACGCTCGTCAACGACATTCTCTATCGCGCGCTCGCGCAAAAACTTTATCGCTCTTCCGAAGCGCCCGCTGCGCACCGCGAAATTCTTGGCGCCGACCACATCGACAAAGTCATCGAAATCGATCAAGCTCCCATCGGCCGCACGCCACGCTCCAACCCCGCGACGTACACCGGCGTCTTCGCGCCTATCCGCGATCTTTTCGCCATGCTTCCCGAATCGCGTGAGCGCGGCTACCGCCCTGGCCGCTTCAGCTTCAACGTGAAGGGCGGACGCTGCGAAGCCTGCCAGGGAGACGGCCTCCGCCGCATCGAAATGAATTTTCTTCCCGACGTTTACGTGATGTGCGAAGTGTGCCGCGGCCGCCGCTACAATTCGGAAACGCTGGCTGTGCGCTACAAAGGCCATTCCATCAGCGACGTTTTGAATTTGCCATCTTCCGACGCGCTAAAGCTTCTCGAAAATATTCCGCAGATTCAGCAGAAGCTTTCCACGCTCGTCGAAGTCGGCCTCGGCTACGTCACCCTGGGCCAATCCGCTACAACTCTTTCCGGCGGCGAAGCCCAGCGCATCAAGCTGGCCCGCGAACTCTCGAAGCGTCAAACCGGCCGCACGCTTTACATCCTTGACGAACCCACGACCGGCCTGCACTTCGACGACGTGCGAAAACTTCTAGATGTCCTTCAGCGCCTGGTTGATCTCGGCAACACCGTGCTCATCATCGAGCACCATCTCGACGTCATTAAACAGGCCGACTGGATCATCGACCTCGGCCCTGAAGGCGGCGAAGGCGGCGGCCGCATCGTCGCCCAAGGCCCGCCCGAACTCGTCGCCCGCACAAAAAAGTCTTACACCGGCCAGGTCCTCGCCCGCGTGCTTGGCGTCTCTAACAATGGTCACCGCAATGGCAACGCGAAGTAGCTCGCGCGCAGCAGCGGCGTTTCTCTTTTCCTTGATCACGGCCTGTCTATTGGGATTGGGAGGATTTCTCGGAGGCTCTTACCTCTGGGGCCGTTATGGCCCGCCACCAGGTGACCCTGATGAAAGTAGTGCCTATTTTTGCGGCCTCCTGGTTGGCGGGGCTATTGCGATTGTCGGAGGTACATTGTCCTTGTGGAAATGTTGGCCTCGAGCTTTGCGGAAATCATCATTAACAGTCGGTGGAATTGGTGCACCATGATCCACTCCTCAGTCTTGCCTTCACTTGGTATTAGACGCCGTGCGGGTTAGAGTATCCCCTGCTCCATGAGCAACTATTCCATCCAGCCGCTGACGCTTGGTGCGGTGCACACGTATCCGCTTATGTCGCGCAAGAGTAAGGTCAGCATCCGCGACTTCGCGAAACCGGCTGGCTCGAACGCGTCGCTCGCAAGATTCCTGGATTCGCTCCCCAACTTTCTTGCTGCCGAAGATCTGCGCAATCTCCTCAGCGCGATTCACATTGCGCGCAAGCAGCGTAAAGCCATTCTCTGGGGGATCGGCGGCCATGTTATCAAGGTCGGCCTCGGGCCTATCTTGATCGATCTGATGAAACGCGGTTTCGTCTCCGGCATCGCCATGAACGGCGCGGCGCTGATCCACGATTTTGAAATCGCGCTTGCCGGAAATACTTCTGAGGATGTCGAAAGTGCTTTGGGCGAAGGCCAATTCGGCATGGCCGAAGAAACGGGAAAATATCTCAACGAGATCGCGAAACTCGCGCACCGCATACGCATAGGCTACGGCGAAGCCGCCGGGCAGTTCCTCACCAGCGGCATCGTCGAAGTAAAGCACGCCGATTCCAGCGTGCTGGTCGCCGCGTACGAGCACCGTGTCCCCGTGACGATTCACCTGGCCATCGGCACGGACATCCCGCACATGCATCCCGCCGCGGACGGCGCGGCGCTGGGCGATGCCACGCACCACGATTTTCGTTTATTCTGCGCGCTGGTGCAGTTGATGCATCCCGGCGGTGTTTATCTCAATTGGGGCTCGGCCGTACTTCTGCCTGAGATTTTTCTGAAGGCCGTTTCCGTGGTGCGCAATCTCGGCGTGCCGCTGCGTCCCATTACCACTGCGAACTTCGACTTTATCCAGCACTACCGTCCGTTGCAGAATGTAGTGAAGCGCCCCACCGCGCCGGCCCGCGGACGCAGCGGACCTGAATCGCACGGCTACGCCATCACCGGCCACCACGAGCTATTGATGCCGCTCGTTGCCGCCGCGCTGGTTGCCGGTTGGCCGAAAAAACGCCGCATTGGAAAACGATGAACCTCTGTGACGACAATCCGCTGACACCGCCTGAACCAAGTCCCGGCTCGGAGCCCTTGAGCAGCGATGCGTCCGCACCATCTTCTGCAGAGCCCGTCTCTGAATTTCTTGGCGGCGACCCCATCTCTTTTGCGGCCGCCACTCCTTGCAAAGCAAAGCCTCTTCTGCCTGAAGACCTGTGCATCTCCTGGTCCTGGGCACATCTCATTGTGTTCTTGGTTTTCGGCTTTGGCAGCCTGCTGCTTGTGCAAGTCGGCGCCGTATTGTTGCTCTCCGCCAACAAACACCTCACGCAAAAACAACTGCAGCAGATGATCGAATCCAAGCCGCAATTCCTGGTCGGGACAAACGTGCTCTGGTACGCATTACTTTTCCTTTTTCTCTACATGACTCTTGCGGTCTTGCGCGGCTTGCCTTTTTGGCGCTCTCTCGGCTGGAAAAAGTTCAGCGCCGATCCCGCCACTGGCAGGGGCAGCCCGTGGCTGTATTTCCTTTCCGGATGCGGCCTGGCCCTTTTCGTGGCCTTGGCCAGCTCTCGCGTCAAGAACGCGGATCACGTTCCCATTCAGGAGCTCTTCAAAAGCCGCAGCGGGGCCATGCTGCTGATGGCCATGGCGGTTTTCGTTGCCCCGTTGGTCGAGGAGACGGTTTTCCGCGGTTATCTGTATCCGCTCTTCGCCAGTAAATTTTCGGGCCTTGCGCAAAATGCCGGGGCCGATCCTTCCGGCGCCATCCGGTTCGGCACTTTCGTCGGCATTATTTTCACGGGAACCTTGTTCGGCCTGATGCACGGCGCGCAACTGGGCTGGACCTGGGGCCTCGTGGGCCTCTTGACTCTCGTTGGCATTATCTTCACGTTTGCGCGGGCCTGGACGGGAACTGTTCTTGCGAGTTTTCTTCTTCACCTGGGCTACAATTCCATGATCGCCATCACTTCGATCATCGCGACCAAGGGCTTCACCCAGATGCCCCCGGGCCGCTGAATTCCGCACCGCGCGATTCGTTTTCGGCCCCGGCCTCCGCTACAATTGAACTTTGCCAGGATGACGAGAGAATGTACGTAGCCCAGCCCATCAAATGGACGGACCGTGGCGTGGTCATGCTTGACCAGCGGCGGCTTCCCACCGAAGAGATCAGCTATACGTATACGGACTACCGTGAAGTCGCCAAAGCCATTCGCGAAATGGTCATTCGAGGCGCTCCGGCGATTGGCGTCGCAGCGGCCATGGGCGTGGCTCTCGGCGTTCTGCATTCGTCCGCGAAATCCGTGGACGCGCTTCGCGCTGAATTTACCGAAATTTGCGAGACGCTTGCAAAAACGCGTCCAACGGCTGTCGATCTTTTCTGGGCGCTCGAGCGCATGAAGCGGCGCTTCACGGGATTAATATCGGAGAGTTCAGACCTCGGCAAAATCCGGCAGGAAATGGTGGACGAAGCCAAACAAGTCCATCTCGAGAAAAGAGCGACGGACCGGGCTATCGGAAGTTTTGGAGCGGAATTCATGCCGCGCGAAGGCCAGGTGATGACGCAATGCAACGCCGGCGCGCTCGCTACCGCTGGCATCGGTTCGGCCCTCGGAGTGATTCGCGTAGCGTTCGAGCAGGGGAAAAAGCTCCACGTGCTTGTGCCCGAGACGCGTCCATATCTTCAGGGTGCGCGCCTTACAGCTTGGGAGCTCCACAAAGGCGGCATCCCGCTGACGCTGATCACCGACAACATGGCTGGCCACTTTTTGAAATCGGGGAAAGTCGGTGCCATCGTCACTGGCGCGGATCGCATCGCTGCGAACGGCGACACCGCCAACAAAATCGGCACGTACCAAATCGCTGTCCTTGCAAAAGAGAATAAGGTGCCGTTTTATATTGCCGCGCCCGTTTCCACTTTCGATTTATCCATACCGGATGGCGAGCACATTCCCATCGAAGAGCGTTCCGCCGATGAAGTTACGCATCTGCAGGGCGTGCGCATCGCGCCCGATGTTCACGCCGCCCATCCGGCTTTCGACGTGACTCCTGCGCGGTACATCGCGGCAATCTTTACGGAACGCGGCGTCGCCCGCGCACCTTACACCGAAACGCTGCGCGCTCTCGCCGCTGCGCCTTTGTCAGTAGCTACTACCTCGCAACGCTCCCGCTAACCCCGTATGGCCCACGACCGCGTGGGCATTAGAATTGAATTTGAAAATGGACACACCAACCTTTCGTGAATCTGTGTCGGACGCAATTCGGTTTTGGGAACCGAGGCGCCTGATATACAACGCAGTTCTCAGCGTGATCGTGTTGTTTTATTTTTTCAGAGCCTACCCTGCATCAAAGGCCGTTCTTACGGTCGATTCAATACTGGGAATGTTTCTCTTGGTGGTTTTGGCAAACGTGGCGTATTGCGCTGCTTACGTCGTCGACGCATTCGCTCAGTGGTCCTCGTATCGTGACCTTTGGAGGCGATACCGCTGGGTCCTACTAGCGGTTGGCATGTTTTTCGCTGGAATTATCACCCGCTTTATAGCGATCGGCATTTTCTGGCCTAACTCAAACTAGTCCGTCGCCCATGCTTCGCTACGCCGAAACGCTGCGCGCTCTCGCCGCTTCCCGCGATACTGTTGCCACAGCTCGCCGCTAACAGAGTCACGAACCATCGTGACTGGATTTTCCTATTCTTGTTTTATGGAAGCTCCGGCCTGCGTGATGCTTCCCTGCAGCAAGTCCGTTTTGATGGTCATTTTCTGGTGCGCAAGAAGATTGACCTCGGTTTCGAAAGCCTGATATCCGGCAAGGGCAATCTTGATGCGATGTTTCCCGGGACTGACGAGCATACCGTGCCCCACACCGCTGAATTCGGTAACCGTTCCGGCGAACGCATCGTCCACAAAAACAGCGGCCCGGTCCGGCGTGACTTTCAGTTTGATGAGAGAAGTAACCGTTGGGAGGCGAGTCCGAGGGTCCTTCAGCATGACAACTTGAACCTCGGTTTTCTTGTGAGGTTCCACGACGACCTTCTTCGTGAAATCCGTATACCCTGCCTGGCGAATCGTAATCTCGTGTTCGCCGGGCATGAGCAAGAGTTTTTTCTCAGCCTTCAGCTCATCGACGTAGCCTAGATATTGTCCATCGACCCAAACTCCGGATGTCTTATCGGCTTTGGTCTTTCCGACCAATTTTACCTCGCCCAGGACCTGGCTTTGAGCATGGGCTGTGAAAGGGAAAATCAGGCGGGACAACGCAAGGCAGAAAACCGCATTGCGCACTACAAATTGCATTTTCATCCGCTACCCCCAGGAACGCGCTTTGTGGAACTCTGAATCGCCTGGGAACGACTCAACTCCCCCTCGAACAGGGTGTAACTAGTATTCTAACCACAAACGTGGGCAATCGGCGCGTTGTTTTATGGCTGGAGACTGACCGGCGGGCGGTCAGTTCTGAATGCCCATCTGGGTCAGAAAATATGCGTAATCAAACGCCGTCTCACGCAAGCGGTCGTATCGTCCAGAGGCGCCGCCGTGCCCGGCGGGATTCATGTTGGTTTTCAGGATCAGAGTATTGTGGTCCGTCCGGAGCGCGCGCATCTTGGCCACATATTTGGCAGGCTCCCAGTACATCACCTGGCTGTCATTGAAGGACGTCCGCACCAGCATGTTGGGATAGTTTTTCGGCTCAATGTTGTCGTACGGCGAGTAGGTAATCATGTAATTGAAGGCGGGTTTTTGCTTGGGATTGCCCCATTCCTCGAATTCGCTGACGGTGAGAGGCAGAGACTCGTCGAGCATGGTGTTCATGACGTCCACGAACGGAACCCCAACTAGTGCGGCGTGAAATAAATCGGGCCGCATATTCAGGACCGCGCCCATCAGGAGGCCGCCGGCGCTTCTTCCTTCGATCACCAGGCGGTCTTTCGAGCCGTATCCTTGCGCCACGAGGTATTCGGCAGAGGAAATGAAGTCGGTGAAGGTGTTCTTCTTGTGCATCATACGCCCGTTATCGTGCCAGGCTTTGCCCATTTCCCCGCCGCCGCGAATGTGCGCGACCGCTGCTACGACCCCACGATCGACCATGCTGAAGAGGTTGGAGTTAAAACTGATGTCGTACGGAAAGCCGTAGGAGCCATAGCCGGTTAGATACAGAGGACCCATTCCATCCAGCTTGGCGCCCTTGAGGTGGACAACGGTGATGGGAATCTTGACGCCATCGGATGCCGTTGCGAAAATCCGCTCCACCTGATAGCGCGTGCGGTCATAGCCGCCTGGAACTTCTTTCTGCTTGAGCAAAGTGGAACTGCCGCTCGCCATGTCATATTCAAACACCGACTGCGGCGTAATGAACGACTGGTAGCCGTAGCGGAATTTGCTGGTGTCGTATTCACGATTGAGGTACGGATAGTCGACGTAAGCCGGTTCCGGAAAATCGAGGCGCCGCGACTCCCCGTTTTGCAGATTGGTGACACGGATCTGCGGCAGCCCGTTCTCCCGTTCGTAAGAGATGTAATAGTTTTTGAAGAAGTCCGTATCCTCAAGCATGACGTCCGCACGATGCGGTACGACTTCCTGCCAATTTTTGCTGCCGGGATCGGAAACGGGGGCCTTAACCAGGCGGAAATTGCGTCCTGTGTCGTTCACGCGGATATAAAAGAAACTGCCATTTTGGTCGGGGTAGTACTCGACGTCCTGTTTGCGAGGCTCCATCACCTTCCATTCGGCCAAGGGCTGATCAGCGGGGATGTACCGCGCTTCGCTGGTGGTGTGGCTGGCGGCGAATAGCACCAGGTAGGCCTTGCTGCGACCTTTCCCCACCCCAATATCAAACCTTTCGTCTTTTTCTTCGTAGACCAGCGTATCTGCATCGGCGGTGCCGGCGTTGTGACGATAGAACTGATTCGAGCGTTTCGAGACCGCGTCCTCTGTGGTGTAGAAGATGGTTTTGTTGTCGTTCGCCCAGGCGACGGAATCGACGCGCTCGACGTGGTCCGCCAGCAGTTTGCCCGTGCGCAGATCCTTTACGGCCAGCGCGAACTGGCGGAATCCGGTGTTGTCGGTTGTGTACGCTAGTAGGTTACCGTCATCGCTAACGTTGTATGCCCCGAGCGACATGAACTTCTGTCCTTTGGCCAGTTCATTTACGTCCAGCACAATTTCTTCGGGAGCATCCATGCTGCCCTTTTTCCGGCAACGGATGCCATATTGCTTCCCGGCCTCCGTGCGTGTGTAGTAAAAATAGCCGCCCTCTTTGTAAGGAACCTCTACGTCCGTTTCCTTGATGCGGCTCAGCATTTCGTCATAAAGCTTTTTTTGTAAAGCCTCGGTAGGCTTCATCACCGCATCGGTGTAAGCATTCTCGGCTTCGAGATAAGCTTTTACATCGGGATTCTTTTTTTCGCGCAGCCAATAGTAGTTGTCCACCAGCGTGTGCCCGTTGATCTCCGTTGTCTTCGGAACTTTCTTTGCCACTGGCGGCGCTGGAAGCGAGGAGGAAGAGTCGTCCGCCACAATCGCGTAGCCGGACGAGAGGATCAATGAGGCGAGGACGAGCGAACTAATTCCAAGGTAAGGCAAAGCAGGTTTTTTCATTGGATTTCCTCGATGAGGCTCGAAAACCGGCCCATTCTATACCAAACATCCGCATGGCTGCGATAGCGGCGTACTGCCCGAAATATCGTGGAAAAAATAAACCCGCGTATAATGTTTCGTGATGCCCTCCTGGTTCCGCGAAGTGGCTCGTGCCTTCTTTCTCTTTCTCGTATTCCTGCCCATTCCCTCGCTGCACTCGGCTCCTTTGCCTTCCTTGAGCGGTGTGCTGCGCGACTCAGGAGGAAATCCAGTTGGCAAGGCCACGGTCAAGCTGATTGCCGCAGAAAACAAACAGGAGCACCTAACGACGACTTCTGCGAGTGGCCAGTTTGCGTTCACTGGAATCGCGGCGGGCAGCTACACACTCACCGTAAACACGGGGAACAGAATATGGACTGCAGTCGATCTTGTAACTATCAAAGAGGATGCGACGCTCACGGCTGAGGTTCAGCTCCTGGCAGAAGCACAAGTCCTTCGAATGACGCTCACTCAGAACATAGCTTCTCCCCAGGCGAGCGGGGGCGAACATCTCTCGACGGGCGAGGTGTCCAGTTTGCCGCTGAATGAACGGGATTTCAGCAAGCTCCTGCTGTTGGCCGCCGGCACCATGACGGACACCAACGGCGCGGCCAATTTCACGCAACAATTTGCCGTGAACGGCCAGCGTGGCTCGGCTGCTGTCTTTGCCATTGACGGAGCGGACACTACCGACCCGGAACTCGGCGGGGCGACGTTTTCGAACTTCAACGTCGATGCCATTCAGGAAGTGCAATCCAGCTCCGGCGTTATGCCGCCGGACACCGGGCACGGCGCGGCCGGATTCACGAACGTGATTACCAAGTCCGGGAGCAACCAAATGCACGGGAGTTTGTTTGAGTTTGTTCGCAATGCTTCTTTCGACGCGAGGAATTTTTTCGATCACAAGAGCGACTTAGACACGCGGCGCCTCCCGCCGTTTACGCGAAATGAATTCGGCGTGACCAACGGCGGGCCGGTTTTCGTTCCGCATACTTACGATGGCCGCGGCAGGACATTTTACTTCGCGGAGTATCAGGGATTCCGGCAAGTTCTGGGGACGACGCAGGTATTTCCGGTGCTGACTCAACTGGAGAGGCAGGGAATCGACACGACCACGTTTCCCGGCGATACTCTGACGCTTCCGGTTAGCGGCAAAGTCGTCGCGCTGCTGGCTGGCTATCCTCTGCCGAATGATCCTCAGGGAGCATACGGCACGCGTACATATGCCACTTCTTCCAAAGTTGCCACCCGGACAGATCAGGCTTCGTTGCGAATCGATCATCGCTTTTCGGAAAAGGCCACGCTATTTTTGCGTGTTAGCCGCAACCAGGTCACCGGGCCGACCACGAACCCGGATCAGACTGCGCTTAATCCCGATTTTGGCGTGAAGTTCTACGACCACCAGCGAAGCGCGGCCATAAAATATTCTCGCACGGCAACTCCGCGCTTCAGCGATCAAACGACTATCGGTTACATTCGCAGCACACCTCTTTTCATCACCAGCAATCAGACGCAGCCGGGGATTGCTTTTGGCGACGGCCTTTTTCAAGGCTTCAATTCGGCGGATGGATCCATCTTTGGGTCGTATGGAAATGTCTATCAGTTCAAGGAAGACATGGTTTACGGGCACGGCTTGCATTCCTTCAAATGGGGCGGGGAATTACGCTTCAACCGTGACACCACGATTTTTGGAACGAATCCCAACGGGCAGTACACGTTTGGAGGAGGTGCCGCGTATTCTCCCGTCTTGATTCCGTCCGCCAGCGGCCAGCATGACATTCATCCCGGGGACAAGTTGCCGGATTCGCTCACCGGGCTGCTGACGGCCACGCCTTATTCCTACACCGTGACAGCGGCCGCGAGCCTGACCCCCCAAGGAAATAAGTTTGACGCAGCGGCTGTCCGCCGCGAGGCCTACAATTTTTATTTCCAAGACACCTGGAAAGTCACGTCGCGATTAAGCATCAATTACGGGTTGCGCTACGAGGTGAACAGCCGGATTCAGGAAGCCAAGCATCGCACATCGTTGGCACTTCCTGTCGGGCCAAACGGAGAACCAGCAGGATATTTGACTTCTGGTGCAAAGCAAATCTACGTGTACAATCCGCAGCCTCCTTACTCCATGGACTGGAGTGGGTGGGGCCCGCGGCTCTCCGTGGATTTCGGGCTGGCCAAGCACACGACGCTCCACGCCGGCGGGGCTTTCACCACGATTCTTCCCAACCTCTGGCTGCAGAATTATGTCACCGGGGCATTTCCCTTTGTGTTTCAGCCGTTGCTGACCGCGCAGCCTGGTTCTCCGCTGGATTTTCAGGATTCCGTTACGCCTCTCAACCTTCCTCCCGTCTATACCACGCAAGGCGGGCTGTTGTTTGCATCCGGAAGCAGCAGCAATGTTCCGGCGAACACGCCGATGGACGTGCAGCGATTTCAAAATGACTTGGCGGCGCTCACTCCCGGCAATCAAGTGCAATTATTCGCGGCGATCAGCTTCGACGCACATTCCCGCAACGGTTATATCGCCACCCAGACGCTGGGGATCGACCATGAAATCGGCAGTGTCAAGCTGAGCGCTTCTTACGTGGGCACTGCGGGAGTCCACCTTGCCAGCGTGCTTTCGCCGAATGGTTACGGAGGAGCAGAGCCGGCTTTTGCGCCTTACACGCAATTCAATTCCTCCGGCCAAGCCATCGGAGGGTTCGGCCCCGAATCGGTGATGAGTTCGGGAGCGCATTCCAGCTATCACGCGCTGCAAACGAGCGCCAGCCAGAATAATCCCCGCGCGGGCCTCAGCTTCCAGGCCAGCTACACATTTTCCAAGAGCATTGATGACACCAGCGCGGTGCCCGGCGGGATTTCCGGAAGTCCCGGCGTGATTTTACAGACGTTGCCGCAGGATCCCCGGAATCCCCGCGCCGACAAGGGCCCTTCCACTTTCGACGTGACTCATGTATTCACGCTGAGCCTGATCCAATCCTTGCCGTTGGAACGCGTGGGCTTCCTTCAGCCCCTTGGGAAGAAACTTACCAAAGGCTGGCAGCTCTTGAACATCACGACGCTGACCAGCGGGCCCCCATTCACTGTGTATTCCGGTGTCCAGCAGACCGGCGTGGGCTTGGGCGGAACGGATCGCCCCGATCTTCTCGCCATGCCGATGCTTTCGACAAGCCGCGCCGTGCGAGAAGACTATTTCGGCCTGGGCAAAGCAAACAGTACGTTTTTTACAATCCCCATCAACATCCCTGGCGGGACCGGACCATTCCACGGCCGCTTCGGTGCTCTCGGGCGCGACACGTTTCGCGGTCCGGGCTTCCGCGATTTTGATTTTGCCTTGATCAAGGACACCGCCTTCGGCCATCGCGGAAATGGAGAACTCGCCAACCTTCAGTTTCGGGCGGAGTTCTTCAATATTTTCAACGAGGTGAATTTCGGTTTGCCATCCAACATCGTCCTTGGGAGCGGCTTTGGCGTTATCAGCAAGACGGCCGGGCCGTCGCGCCAGATCCAGTTCTCCCTCAAACTGAATTATTGACGCCAAGTCTAGGTCCAAGTCTAGGTCCAAGTCTAGGTCCTTGACCGCAACACCCGTTCGGCGGTAGCCTCGGCCTAACTTCCCGCATTCAAACGTACTTCCAAGGAGGCAACGCATGGTTTCTCTCTCCGCGCTCTTGCTGCCCGTCCTGCTTTCGGCGGTTATTGTATTCGTGGCCAGCTCGATCATCCATATGGTGCTGAAGTATCACGTTAGCGATTACCGGCAGCTTCCCGAGGAGGACAAGCTTCTTGCCGCCTTGCGGCCGGCTGGGTTGACGCCGGGTCTCTATCACTTCCCTTATTGCTCCCATAAGGACATGAATTCGCCGGCCATTCAGGAAAAATTCAAGCAAGGCCCGGTCGGGTTTCTAACGCTGTATCCCAATGGCCCAGTCGCCATGCCAAAGTTTCTCGGAATGTGGTTCGCGTATTGCCTGCTGATCGGCGTGTTCGTCGCCTATCTCGCGGGACGCACGGTTACGCCGGGCGCGCCGTATCGGGCCGTGTTTCGCGTGGCGGGCACAGCGGCGTTCCTGGCCTTCGGCCTTGGACCCTTGGTCAACGGCATCTGGAAAGGCCAGCCCTGGAGCATGGTCTTCAAGGAGGCGTTTGATGGGCTCGTCTACAGTTTGCTGACGGCGGGGACGTTTGGGTGGCTCTGGCCGCGGTAGGGCTGTCCACGACCTGTCACTATTACTCGCGAGCCGTTTCTTTTTTCATGCCGGACGGAGCACGAATACCGTGTGCTCGCGATTCCGGAACTTCGCGAAGAAATCCAGTAACTGTTTCCATGGAAAATATTTTTTCTTGAGCAACTGCGTTCCGCGCGCGTCTTCTTCGCCGGTTACGATTTGCGCGTGCGCCTCGATCCAATCACCGAGTACTCTGCCGCGCATATCGCACGGCGCGATCTTTACGCGTGGATTGTTGCGAATGCGTTTCACCTTTCCGGAAACGCCGATCGTGTAGACATACAGCTTGGCGCCGTTCGAATTGAGACTTGACGAAGGATCGGCTGCAAACCATACCGGCGTTTTCACGCCCGTGCCGTCTTTCTTGAAAGTTTCGAGGTTGAGGTACTTTTGCCCGGCAAATGCCGTAAATCCCATCGCGTCGCTCCTGCGTTCGCAAACCCTCGCGACAGCTATTCGATGCGTGCCATTCTACACGGGTCACAAACAGAAAGGGCGCTCCACGCAGCCGGAACGCCCTTTGGACCGTGTTGGTCAAACTTCACTTTGCATTCTTGTCGGCCTGCATCACGCCGAAAAGATTTCCTTCGGTATCTTCGAGGTATGCGAAATAGCCCACGGCGGGTATCGGAGTTTTCGGCATGATTAGCTTTCCGCCCGCGCCCTGCACCGTTTTCACCGCGGCGTCCACCGAATCCACGCCGATTGTGTTGGTAGTCGTCTTTACATCGGTATTTTTCATGAGGCCGCCGTTGATTCCCGGCGTTCCTTCCGCGCCGGTGTTCACCAGCCAGTAGTCCGTTGGGCCGGGCCATTTTTCAATTTTCCAGCCAAAGGCCTTGCGGTAAAAATTGGCGGCGCGTTCGGGATCGCTTGCCGGTATTTCAAAATGAATGACTCGAGACATAGTTTTCCTCCTAGTTGATCGAACGAAGTTCCTTTTACGATTCTTCTGGCTTGTCTAGCGAGTTGCCGCGGGAGTTGGCGCCGCACCGAACTTCTGCGTTGCATAACCAACGATCAAACCAACAAGACTTCCGGGAATGATGATCTGCGGATAGTAATGCTTTCCAGTAAGGGCATCGGGCATTGCGGCGATGATAAAGGCCAGAATTGCCCCGACCAGCAAGCCAAACAGAATTCCCAAAGCAAGTGAATTCACCTTTCGTGAAAAAATTCCGATCAGGATTCCACCGACCAATCCCTTGAAGGTGGAACCGATTATGATTGTGGCCATTTCGGGGCGAACTTCCGGAGTGAACCATGCTGACCCGCCGTCGATAGCGCCCAGCACCGCACCCAGCAGGAGCCCCAGGAGCACTTTATTCATCGCCATCCTCCGATTGCTTCTATGGTCCTATACAACGAACTTTGGATTTTCTTTACGCCTATCGGTGCAGAAAAAGCAGAATCAGGACTCGCATCGCCAAGTACGCTGCTATCAAGAAGATAAAGAAGCGGTAGCGGCGGTAAAAGCGTCCGGCCTTCTCCAAAATCGTTTCCTGGTGGGCGCCGACCGCGAGCCCGTCCAGATAGCGAGAAATGTCCATAGCCATCTCTTGGACGCTGGGATAGCGCTCTGCTGGAGACGTCGAGGTCGCCTTTGCGCAAATTGCCGACAGCGATTTATCGAGGTGGACTGCTCCGGACGCGGAGCCGCTTTCCGCATGGCCGGTGAGCATGAACCGCAGCAGGGCGCCGAGGGAATAAATGTCGCTGCGGGCGTCGAGGAGTTCCACGTCACCGCGAGCCTGTTCGGGAGACATGTAACCGGGAGTGCCCAAGACAGTGCCATGCCCGGTCACCATAGAGATTTCCGTAGAGTCGCCCGTAGCAGATTGTTTTGGCTTCTCGAAAACTGTAGCGTCAGGATCGGCGGCGCGAACAGCGTTCGAATCGCCGGAACGCAGAATTTTGGCGAGGCCCCAGTCCATCACCAGGACTTCGCCGAATGGGCCCACCATGATGTTCGCGGGCTTCAAATCGCGGTGAAGAACGCCGCGCGCGTGCGCAAATGCGACAGCCTCGCAGATACGCAGGAAAATTCGCAGTCGATCCGCAACAGAAGTAATCGACTCGATGTACTTGTCGAGGCGCCGGCCTTCGACAAATTTCATGGTGTAGAAGACGCGGCCATCGGCGAGCGTTCCCACATCGTGAACGGGCACGATCCCGGGATGCTCGAGAGCGGCCAGGACGCGAGCTTCGCGGACCAGGCGGTTGGTGAGGTCGCCGTCTGTTCCCGGAATGTCCAGAACTTTCAGGGCCACGCGGCGCTGGAGATTCTCGTCTTGCGCGGCGTACACAACGCCCATGCCCCCGCGCGCAATGCGCTCCAGCATGCGATAACGCGTGCCCGCGAGATTGGGGGCCTCCGCGCCTCCGCGCAGACGTTCGAGGGCGCTGTCGGAAAGAAATTTCATTTCGCATCCCAGCCAAAAGCGGCGCGCGCCTCGCGTTGAAATTCTTCTTCGCTGCCGCAAAGTTCACGCAGGCGGTCGAGTGCGATCTTGCGAAATTCGCGGCGCGCCCAGGCAAGCGCGTTGGTCACGTCGTTGACGGAAATCCCGTAATCTTTCGAAAGCTGCTCATAAGAAGTTTTTTCACTGCCTTCCAGGTCGTACGCTTCGAACAGCCGAAAGGTGCGAGTGCGTTCGCGTTGCTCGCATAGGCCGCGCAGGTCCTCGACGGCGAGCGCAAAAAGGCTGCGGACCCATTCTTTCTCGAAGAATTCCTCGAGGTGTTCCGGCGAGGCGATCTTCGCGGGATCGATCGCGGTTGCGCCGAGCTCTTCTTCCGCGGCGGCAAAATCGAGGGCGACATGCGGGATGTGGCCGCCGCGCTTCTGCCGTCCTTCAGCCTTATCCTCGTTCAAGATAAAGCTGTCCACGCAAACGCGCAGGTAGGTGCGCAAGCGGCTCTTGTTCGAATCAAATTTGTCGAGAAGCTCCCTTTCGAGTAGTTCCGCAAAAAATCCCTGCGTCAGGTCCTGGGCTGCTTCGACCGGGCGATTCCATCGCCAGCGGATGTATTTGTAGACGGGCTTCCAGTACGCCGCGCAAAGTGCCTCGAGCGCACGCTCGCGCTCCTCCGCATCGATGCTCCGCGCTGCTTCGATTACGGAACGCCGCGTCAACGGAAAGCGATCCCCACCCGGCTGAAAGTCATCCTGCCGCATTGCTTTGGCCTGTCCAATGGTGTCGAGTGCTGCGAAAGGAGTCTAAGCAGGAAGGGCTAAGCTGACAAGCCTGGTTTGCTGGGCGTGCAGCGGGCGGACTCGCTTATGTACCATATGTGCCTTGGCAACCAACGAGAACCCAGTTGCCTAGCTGGTCAAAGTAGTTACGCGTTGGCACGACGCGTTCAAATTGCACAAAAGGAAGCCGGAGCTGATGGCTCCGGCTTCCGGTACGCTGGCTTGCGATTGGGGTTGGGGTTGGTAGGCACGTCACGGCCTGGCGGGGGACAGGCTGGCAAGCAGCGTAACTTCACCTTTCGTTTCGAAGCGCGCAGACCGCGTGATTTCTTCTTCGGCCCGCGATTTCAGGAGTTCTCTTCCGCTGATCGACCCTGCCCTCCAGACTTGCGAAAGGAAATAGCGGTTGTCATAGCGTTTGAAGATCAACTTCGATTGCGTTTGTATTTCTGTTGCCTGGGCAGCATTCGAGAGCACCACGGCTGCCGCGCCTGGATCCGAACAGCGAATCAAGACCACGGCGGAATTTCCGTGCATCTTCTCGACGCGATACTCACCGGCCGGCAGTGTCACATTGCCTGCTGTGAATGCAAACGGAATGGTCACCAACATGGGTTCGTCTGCACGCACAACTTGGGCTGCCACCATGCTCGCGAACACCAGCAAACCTGCCATCACAAAAAGACGCTTTTTCATGGGAACCTCCTCTTTCCTTTTGATCAGCGTTATTTCCGCTGACTTTGTTTTGCTCCTGGCGCCCCTGAAGCGTCACGAGATGTTTCGCACTTTCGCGCACTCTCGTTGGAAGCGCAATGCACTGGAGATGAACAGAAGGGAATCTCTAGGTGAACTCGGAAGTTCACGGAGACTGAGGATTTAGGCGCGGATCCTTGGCCCAGCCGTGAATCTCCAGAGCCGTGATATATTCGAGCGACGCAAAGAGGTTTGTATGTCTACGCCAGGCTGTCCCCCTCTTGTCGCACGCTTCGACGTTTTCGAAGTCGATTTTCGAGCCGGCGAACTCTACAAAGCGGGCCGGAAAATAAGGCTGCAAGTTCTGCCTTTTCAAGCCCTTGCCCTACTACTCGAGCGTCCGGGCGAAGTGATCACGCGAGACGAATTCGAGAAACGGCTTTGGCCTGACGACACTTTTGTGGACTTCGATCACAGCCTCAACACCGCCATCAAGAAGTTGCGCCAGGCTCTGGGCGACAACAACAAGAAGCCGCGGTTCGTTGAGACTCTCCCCAAGCGCGGTTACCGGTTTATCGGCACCGTTGAGCAGGCAGCGAAGGCTCCGACGCCTGCGAAGGCCCCGACTGGGGGTTCGAAGGTGGGTTGCGTCGCCAAACTCTGTTCTGAGAGCCAACTCTCCTTTACGTTGGCGTCCGTAGATGAAGACACCGCCGTCGAAAGAGAGAAGCTCGATGCGGCGAACGACGATGTGGGGTTGTCACTCCTGATTGCATCACAAAGGCTGCTGATGGTGCCAAACGGAACGCAAGTGAGAATCCTGGAGGTTCATCCAACGTTTTCGCGCTGTCAGGTCCGCATTCTGGATGGCGAGCACTACGGAAAGACGGCCGTGGTGCCGCTCAAGCAGCTCGCGGATTTGCGCTAGTCTAATTTAGATTAGTTCGCGATCTCGCGTTTGGCCGCCGCCCGGCTCGTTGTCTTGGTTATTCGTAGCGGAGGGCTTCGACGGGATCGAGGCGAGCGGCCTTCCATGCGGGATAGACGCCGAAAACGATTCCGATGAGCGCGCACATGATGAGAGCTGTGGCGATCCAGAAAATCGAAAGGACTGCAGGCATTTTCAGCCCGTAGCGCATCAGCAGGGAAAGGCCGGAACCGAACAGGACGCCGATGACGCCGCCCACCGCGCTGAGGGTGACCGCTTCAATCAGGAATTGCGAGAGAATGTTGCCGCGCTTGGCGCCGATGGCCTTGCGAACGCCGATCTCGCGAGTGCGTTCCGTAACGCTTACGAGCATGATGTTCATCACGCCGATGCCGCCGACAATCAACCCGACTGAAGCGACCGCGAACATCAAAATAAAAATCAGGCCGCTGATCTTGTTCCACAAATCGAGAAAATAATCCGAAGTAAAGAGCGCGAAATCGTCCGGCTTGTCGTTCGAAAGGCGGCGCTTGCGACGCAACAGATCGCGCATTTCTTCGACGGCCTGGCCGACCTGGGCGGGGTCTGAAGCCTTGGCGAAAATCACGTAATCCTTCTGGTTGGGATAAAGCTTGCGGAGCGTGGTTACCGGCATCATCGCGATGTTGTCTTCCGGATTCGAGCCGCCGGAAATTCCCTGCTTGCGCTTCTCGCAAGTGCCGATGACGCTGAAGAGCTGGCCGTTGATGGTAACTTCTTTTCCGATGCTGTCCGAGACTGACTCAGGAAAAAGGATTCTCGCTGTGTCATAGCCAAGCAACACCACCGGCATGTGGTGGTCGGCGTCCGTCTCATTGAACATCCGCCCGTATTCGATTTTCAGGTCGAAAATACGTCCGATCGAAGGCGAATTTCCCTGCAGGATCACGTTCTTCGCGCGGTAGACGCCGCGGCGCAAGTCCGCCGTGCCCGATCCGAATTGCGGCATGAAGATGCGCATGGAGGGAGAAGCGGCGGCGACATGCGGCAGCTTAGCCAAGTCCTCGGCCCATTCCGGCTGCAATTCCTTGCGCGTGAACCATTCGCTCGGGGGCCGCGAGAGCGAAGCCCAGGGAAAGCGGTAGGCGATGATGGTGTCTGACCCCAGCTCGCGGATTCCCGCCAGCACGTTGTCATTCAGGCCATTGATCATGGCGCTGACGGTGATGACCGTGGTGATGCCGATGACGATGCCGAGAATGGTCAGCGCCGAGCGCAGCGGATTCTTCCGCAGCGTGTCCAGCGCCAGCAGCACTTCGCCGCGAAGCTTCAGCGCGCCTTCCTTGCGAATCAGCGAACGTACCGGGAGGGCGGCAGTTTGCGGCAGTGTTTTTCCGAGCGCAGCCATAGAATCAGTTCTCTACTCCGAGCGTAGCGCTTCCACAGGATCGAGCTTGGCCGCCTTCGATGCCGGATAAGTGCCAAAGAATAATCCGACGCTGAGCGCGACTGCCAGTCCACCCATCACCGACCAAAGCTGTACGGCGCTCGGGAGCGGCGAAACCCAGGAGACAAGCTTGGCCGCCAGCACACCGAGTATGACGCCGAGGGCCCCGCCAATCACGGAAATGGTGGAGGACTCGATGAGAAACTGCCGCAGGATGTCGCCGCTGCGAGCGCCCAAGGCTTTCCGAACGCCGATTTCGCGGGTTCTTTCCGTAACCGAAACGAGCATGATGTTCATGATGACGATCCCGCCGACAAGCAGCGAAATCGAAGCGATAGCGATCGTCACCACAAAGAAGGAGCCGCTGATGCTCTTCCACAGGGAGAGAAAGGAATCACTCGTCTCGATCGCAAAATCATCCTTGGTTCCGTAGGACAAGTGATGACGGCCGCGCATGATCTGGCGAACTTCATCGACGGTGAGCTGAATGTTCGCCGCCGAGCCTGCACGAGCCGTGATGCGCAGGGAAGTCTGCTGATTGCCGTATTCCTTGTTGTAGGTGCTGAGCGGCAGGATGATCCAGTTGTCCAGGGAAGTTCCCAGGGAGGAGCCTTCCTTCTTTCCGACGCCGATCACTTCGCAGGGAATGTTGTTCCAGCGAACCTCTTTGCCAACGGGATCCAAGCCGGGCATGAGGTTTTCCACGATGTCCATGCCAATCACGCAGACCGGCGCAGCACTATTCAAATCCGAATCGGTGATGTGGCGGCCCGCGACGAGATCGACGTCGTACAGTTCGGGCATCTGGGGAGTCCAGGCGCGCAGGTTGGTGTCCTTCAGCGAATTCACGCCGCTTTTTACCTCGACGCGGCCGCCGAGCGAGGCGCCGATTTCCTTGCAGGACTTGCAAAGATCCCGCACAGCTTCGAAATCATCGTAGGTAAGGCGCTTGCGTTTTTGGAATTCCAGCCAGTCGTCCACGTTGGTGATGATGGAAGGCTGCTTGGAGAGCCCGAAGACGTCGGCGCCCAGACGGAAAACGCGCGTGGCGACGTATTGATTCGCCCCGTTGATCAGGCTGACGACGGCAATGACCGCCGCGACACCGATAACCACACCGATCAGCGTCAGGGCGCTGCGCAGCTTGTGCGCCCAAAGGCTGGAGGCAGAAATGGCCACAGCCTCGGACAAATTCATTGTGGTAGGACGCGGCATAGAGCCCGGGGACACAAACGCACCTCATCCTAACATACGCGCCAGACAGCATTGGGATTTCATAGCGGGGCAAGGGAATAGGGTGAGGTGACGGCGCTTTAAGTTGGAGAGAAAGAACAGAGTAGCCGAAGATGTCAATTAAGGACGCGGAGGTTTCTGGATTTTCTCAATCATTTGGTGCACACCCAGTGCCATGAGGCCGTTTGGATCAAGCCTGAGGTATTCCTGGTATTCGCTCAACGCGCCCTGCGGGTTATTTTCGCGCAGCATGACGTTCCCGAGGAGGACGTGTGGTGAAGCTACATCAGGCATGCCGGATACGGCTTTGCGAACGTGGGGTGCGGCTTCCCGCCAGCGGCCCAATTCCCAATAGGTTTTGGCAAGTTCGTAGTGGCCTGCGAAGGCATCGGGCTTTAGCTCCAGCCCGCGAAGAAGTGCTGTTTCTGCTTGTGGATAGTTCCTGGTTTGATTGAACGCCGCACCCAATGCCAGATACGCATCCGCGGAATTGGAATCGAAACCGATGGACTTTTGCAGGGCGGACTCGGCGTCTTTCCATTTTTTCTGTTCCAAATAGGCGGTTCCTAAGAGCGCGTAGGCCATTGGGTAGGTACCGTAGAGTTTGATCGCCTTGCGCAGGTGAGCGATACCGGCGTCCAGCTTATTCTCCTTCATTGCGCTCTGGCCCTTTTCAAATTCCTGGCGAGCATTCTCTGGAATGCTCAGCTCCGCGGAAGAAATAGAATCGCCGGAGACTCCGTCGGGGGTCTCGGGCGGGGGCGCTGTATGGTCGGGTCTCAAGTCGAGGGTGACAAATCCTCGCAAGGTGTCCACGAGATTGACGTGAACGGAAACCTCCTTGTAGCCGATTTGGTTGAGCCGCACGATGTACATTCCGGACGAATTGGGAAGGAAGCGACACTTGCCGCCCGTTTCTGTGACGCAATCGTCGGCCGCTCCGCCCTCTTGAGATTCGAGGCGCACATGTATACCGCGGGGAGCGGCGGTTCCATCGGGATAGCGCACCTGGACGTTGATTTCGGCCGCTCCTGGGGAACGGCCGCTGGAGGCTACGCTCCGTTGCGCCCAGGCTGCGATGGGGGGCAAAAGGCAAAACGTCGAAAGAAGTGCTGCCAAGGCGAGGCGCTTCATCAGCGGATTTTTGCTCTGAAGAGGCTTGAGGGGCGAAAAATACATTACCATCGAGTTCTAAACGACAATCATACCCCTCGTTTTTTCTTGCGCCACAAAAGAAAAAGGAGGGCGCCCGCTGCAGCGCCCTCCCGGGAAAAAGTTTCGCCTAGAACACCAGCCGCAGACTCAGGCGCGCACTGAACGGTTGTTGGAAGAAATAGTTGTTCATTCCGGTGGTCGCGAACGGCAGCTTGAAGTCCTGGTTGGGCACGCCAAACCCCTGATCATCGTTCTGGTCAATCAACGTCTTGGCTTTTCTGTTGGCGATGTTGAAAGCGTCAAAGCCGAACTTGAGGCTGACCCGATCATTGAACTTCCACGGGTACTCCAAGTGGGCATCGATGCCGGCCGTTGTAGGTGCCCGGCCGAGGTCGCCGCGGCCGAACAGCGGCACCTCGCCCGCGTTCTGATAAGCCTGCTGTGCGACCAGGGTCGTCAGGGGCAAGCCAGTCTGTACTCTAAGGCCTCCGCCAAATACCATTCCCTTTAGGCGGGTATGATCCAAGACGTAAATTGGATAAATGTTGATTACGTGTCTGCGATCCGTGTTTAGAGGACCAATCCCCTGCTGTTTACCGAGCAAACCAAATGCTCCTTCGGTAAGGTCAAAAAGGGAACTGATACCCGGATCAGCCTGGTTGTTATCGTTGCGGAAAGCACCTTCATAATTCCCGTTTAGACGGGCAATTCGCCAGTTCGCGATTAAAGCCCAGTTGTGGCTAAAGCCCTTGTTGAACTCGATCTCCACCGCCTGATAGACACGCCTGGGATCCTTGTACGTGTCCGGTTTTCCGTCCGCGTAGAATTCTCCTCCAAACGCGGCGCAGTTACCCGGCTGCTTACTCTGAGCTAGGTTGGTGCAATCTGGAAGGAGAGCCCCTGTTGAGTCTGTCCAAGTTTTCGTGTTGACCGCGGGGAAGCAGGCATTCCCAAGGTTATTCCCAAACGTGTCTGACACGTTCATGGCTACATAGGGAGTTGCATTCCCGTTGGAGTCAATACATGCAGCCGGAAGCGTGGTTCCCTGGAAAACGATTTCATTGGGGTTGACGAAAATGTCCGATTTTGAATTTGGGTTTCCGATGAAGTAGTTGAGGCCGCCACCGTTAAAGGCGAGCGCATTGAACTGCTCCACGGAAATGCCGCCCTCATCTTCGATAACGCGTTTCAGACGGCGATCGATGTAACGCACGCCAAAGACAACCCCGCCGCGGAATTCGTGCTGGAATCCGGCCACATATTCGTCGGTATATTCCATGCGGATGCCGGGCTGGAACGGCTCACCACCGCTTAGGCCGACATTTACGGCGTTTCCGATGCCCCCGGTGGCCAAATTAAGCAAGGTGGAGGACCCCGGTTTGAACATGTTGGCATAGTCGGGCTTGCCACTGGAATCTGTCACGATGCAAGGAGCTCCGGCAGGCGTCCCCGCCGGGCACCCAGTGGTTTTTGATGCGGGAGCCCAATAGGCGCCCAGAACATCGTCTTCTGCGCTAAGAGCGCGGACGGCTGCGTCGAGTGGCAAAACGAAGGCATAACGTCCATAGTTGGCATAGAACTTGGTCTTCCGGTTGCCCTTCGGATCGACAACGAATCCGAAACGCGGAGACCACATGTCGTTGAATACCTTGTTGGTCTGGTTGCCGACCAACCGTTGCTGTTCCCAACGCAGGCCAAGATTAGCCGTGAAGCGCTTGCCAAGAGCCCAGGAATCGTTCACATATCCAGCGTGGTACTTTCCGCTGCTTTTGGTAATGCCTCCATCAAAGCGGCCACGCGACTGTAGCAGTGCGACCTGCTGGGGGGCTTGAGTCGCGTCGATGGTACCATCCGGTTTATAAACTGCCATATAAGGACAGAGCGAACAGGCCGAACTGTTGGGTATAGGGCCGAGCGTCTCTAGCACGAGCGAGGCGTCGGTCATCTTGCCGGCGACCGTCGGATTGGTAGCGGTCCCGTAGCCCGGGTCTCCACCAGAAGCGTTCGTAGATGGAATGGCAAACTTACCACCCGAGAATGAGGTGCTGTCGTCGTAGACGGGAAACTGCCAGTTGTAGCCCACGCTGAAGGTATGCTGCCCAAGGAAATGATAAGTCTTCGAAGTATCGAAGGCGATGCTGCGAGTGTTGGAATCGTACGGCTCGAGGAAGCCAAATCCCTGAGCGTTAAATGTACTGGCCTTCAAGAGACCGGATTCGTCAACAATCTGAGTTACGTCCGCGAGTGGCTTTTCGCTGAAGTGATTCCAGCTCCAGGTAAAAGCGCCGTCGATCAGCCAAGTTGAGGTCAGAGCGCCATCATAGCGCACCGCCCAATTGCGCGTGCCGTAGTCCCACTTAGAGTTTACAGTCTTATCCGTGGCAAACAGCGTCGCCCATGGAACATTGTTGGTGTGCGAAGGGTCACCAAAAACTGACGATTCTACGGTATGCCTGTCGTTAATCTTAAATGTCAACTTGCCAGCGTAATCGTAGGAAGTCTTAGTACGCTGCAATTGACCGTTGTATGCGGTGAAAAGACCCGAGCCAACTGCCGGTGCGACGTATTGGTTGTTGACACTGGGATTGAAGTTCCCGAAATAGAAGAGGTGATCGTGTAATTTTCCAAGAGGCACGTATCCGCCAAGTTCCGCGTCACCTTCGTAGGTGGCATTGCCGAGGTAACGGCCAAACAAGTTCACTCTCCCGAACTGAGGGTCGTCTGCGTTGAGGGGTGTGGTCTGCATCCCCAGAGGATGAAAATAGCCGCCGACTTCGCCGTGGGTCTTGGTGCTTCCGGACTTGGTGACGATCTGCACGATGCCGCCGCTCGCGTGCCCGTACTGCGGCTCAAACCCCCCCGTCTTGATCTGCACTTCCTTGACGAAGGACTGGTTGATACCGCTGCCGAGCGCGCCGTAAGAGCGTGCCCACACTCCCAAACCTCCGAAGGCGGGGTCATTGATGGAAACGCCGTCCGCGATATAAGAGTTCTCAAGTCCGCTGGAGCCGGAGATGGAGGGATTGTTTCCGCCGGTCTGAATACCGTCCACCGCGCCGGGGCTCAGATAAAACAAGTTGGCAACGCCGCGCTGCACCGGAATATTTTGGAAGAAGGTGTCGGAGATGTCCGCTGTGACGGCCGAAGTGGAAGTATCCACCGTGACCGTGGCGGCGCTGACTTCCACGGTTTCGGAGACCTGGCCCGTTTCGAGGATGACTTCGATGCTGGTGGTCTTGTTGATCTGGACTTCGGCACTCTTTACGCTGGCGACCTTGAAGCCCGGCTTCTGCACTTTGACGGAATAAATTCCAGGAATCAGGGTGGAGAAGAGGAAAGACCCTTGGTCCGTCGTCGACTGCGAGAGACTTCCGATCGGACCAGTGATTGTAACTTGGGCTCCCGGAACGGAAGCTTTGGAGGCATCATAAATAATGCCGCTCAAATTACCGCGCGCGGCCCCTTGGTCTTGGGCTGCGGCTGACATTGAGAAGGCCATGCCAAAGGTCAAAGCCAAGCTGATCGCGAGCCATTTATTTCTCATAGAGCTCGAACTCCCTTCGTTACATCTCACGATTGAAAAACTTTGTTCTGTCAAGCGGATGCGGCAGAAATGTCTATAGAGCCCATCGATTCCCCAAAATCCATGGGCATCCTCTCACAAACTCTGCATAAAAACTGCCAAAATCGGAAATAATTCAGCTAATGCTAAGATTCGAAAATTCAGCGAGTTAGAACCATGTTAGGCGAGTGCTTAGCAGGCTGAAGCACGATTGGTTCCTGATTCTTGGATAATTATGCAAAAATATGGATTGGCCTAGGGGAACGGAAGAAATCACTCAGGGCTTGACTGGAGCTTCCCCTAGCAGCGACTTGCCCCTTTGCGACAGGTCCGCCGCTTTCTTCGGATTCCCGACTTCCGTGTAGTACTGGGCCAGGGCCAGATAGAGAGGGCCCTCCTCCGAGCGGGAAGGTAGGACGCTTTCGAGCACGGAGATAGCTTTAGACGTGTCACCGCGCTTCTGGAGACTGGTCGCGATGCGAAGCAGCGTTTCAGAATCCGTGGATTCCGTTACGCCCGCATCCGAAAAGAGACTGACAACCGCAGCATAATCCTTCCTTGAAAAGTAGGCGTCCACAAGCCGGGCCCGCGCGACGTCATTGGAATGATCCAGTTGCAACGCGCGACGAAACCAGACGCGAGCCTCGTCATACTGGCCCAGAGCCCAATAGCAGAGGCCCCTTTGCTGGTCAAGAATGCCCTTTTCCGCCTCTTGGGCAATTCCCGGCTCAAGCACATCCCAGGGCTCCGGCTGGGAAGGGGCATCCAGCACTTTGAAATTCATGGATCCGAAACCGCTGCGCTTCATCTCCGGATTATTGACAGTAACGTTCAAAATATAGTTGCCGCTGGATTGTTGGTCGAGCGACAGCTTCTTCCCAGTTGCCAGAGAGCCGGCCGCGTCGAACTGCTCCCTGTTGATTTCGTCTTTGATCTTCGTGGCACTGCCGGGAGCGGCGGGACGGCCGAATGCGTATTCGACGTCCAGTTTTTTCCCAAGATTCTCGCGTGGATCCGAAGGCGCGCTCCAAATCTGGTAGACGATCTGAAGGTTGGTGCCCGGGGCGAGAGTGGGCGTGCTGCTGGGCACCGGAGTGAATTGCACGCCGCCGACAGTGAAAGGCATCAGATCGGCGAGGCTTGGATCGGCATTTTCGGCCGACAGGAATGGCATCACGCTAGGCACAACCAGAGAGTCTTTTGCGGGCACGGGGATTGAGATTTCCCGCACGGTATGGAACGCCGCTTTCCTGGACCAATCGGTGAACTGAAACTCGAGATGGTACTTGCCGGGCGGGAGAGGGAGTGTCCCTTCGTAACCGAATACTCTGTCCTTGATGACATCGAGGCGTTTCGTGGTAATCGAATCCGTGATCGTTTTTTGCTGCGTGAAGATAAGCTTGTTCTCGGCGCTGAGAACGCGAACGCGGACCTCCACAGAGTAGGAATAGCGTCCGTCTTTCTCCTCAGCCATGCTGAGGTCGCTCGGACTGTGCAATCGGAGAGCATAATCGAGACGCGTCAATCCACGAGAATCGCGAGCCGGGAAAGTGACAATGTCGAGATTGCGCCCCTCAAGGACCAACCTGGATGTTACCGCCTCGCGATTGGCTCTCCGGCGGAGGATGTCATCCCGGTTGACCGGCAGATTGGCGAGATTCTTGATGCTGTTCAGCAGGATGTCGGATTCCAGGCTCACGATTCCTGTGGTCTCATCGACGGGTTCATCAGGCAGAAGTGAAAGCGAAATCCGTGCGACCTCCGGGCCCGCAGAATTTCGAATCATCCGCAGCGCGGCCGAACGCGAGTTGATGGCCTCCACGCCGGTAGCCAGCTTGTCCGGGCCATCGGTATATGGGCTATAAAAACGGTAATCGCCGCTGCCTTCGCGCTGATAAAACATGACGTAGAAGAACGGGGGCAGCGCGGGATTGGCGCCGCTGTAAAACCAGATTTCAATGGGATAGAGATTGGCGGAGTTACGGTAAACCTGTTTTTGTTGCGGAGGGCCCAGCGTAATGTAGGTGCGGCCCCGGTCCGTGCGCCAGCCTTCTACACCGGAACCGACGCCGAAACGCGCATCGGCAAAAGCGATGCGCTGGTAAACCTCATCCTTGAAAGTGTTGGTGGGCGAGCCCGGGGAGGGATTGCGGATTTCCCAAAACGTCTCGATGAACTTTTCACGGGCCTCGTCACTTGTTAGCTTCAGAAAGGCGTCGCGTTCGTCTTTGGTGATGATGTAAGCGACGTCCCGCTCCAGCCAATCGCGAAAATTCTTATCGAGTTTCTGCTTTTTCTGGGCAAAACCGATCCCGCTATGCGCGAAGAGGATGGCCGCAAGAAGAACTATTGTCCTGCGGGAAAAAAACCAGAGGCCGCGTGCGTTCTTAATCGCTGCCGCACCGCCAGCAAAATCGTTCCATTGCAGACGATCCATCGCAGAATTCCTCATTTATTGCCTAAGCCATACCGCGCATGCCGCCCAAGATAAATCTTAATAATCTTTCATCCCTGGTGGCGGATGCGTTCGGCGAGGGAGCGGGCCCGCTGCCGCGCGATGTCAACAAACCGGGCATCGCCCGCGATCTGGTCAAGCATGGGCAGGACGCGCTGCGGTTCCGGCATGAGGCTGCGGTTGAGATCGGATTCAAACTGCAGCAAGGCGTCATTGATGCCCAGACGGTCGTATTTCATGCGCCGTGTAATTAAGTCCACGTGTTCCTGCTGACGCGCCAGCCCTTCAAAAATCTGCAGGAGCTGGGCCGCCGCTGAGTTCAAAGTGTAATTAAATTTCGCCTCATGGACTTGGGTGCCGGATTCCCATCGAAAGGTTTTCTCGCCAAGATTGGCAATCTTGCGATGCACATCCAGATCCTGCCCCTGGAAATGCTGGAGTTGCGCCGCCAGATCGAACATCTTCGTGCGCCACGCCGCGCTCACTTGAAAAGGCAACGCGCCCGGATCCTCGTCCAACTGGCGAATTTCATACGCCGCCGTATCCGAATCTTCCCGCACGGTGATTTCGATAAATTCGGGCGAGCTTCCTTTGAAGACACGCCGAAAGGTCAGCTTGGCGCCTGAAGGAGCGGGAACGCAAAGCGCCGCGGAAGCGGCCAGAGCGGCCGCGGCAATCGCCAGAAAGAAACGGAGCAGGGAAGTCTTCATGATCTCTTGTCAATAGTCATGCGTGACCGCAGAGCGGTCCATGTTCATGCGCGACCGGCTAGCGGTCAACGCGTCGATACGATGCGCGGCAACCCACCACGCGTTGCGCGGCTCGGCTGAATTTTGGCCGACAATCCGGAAGATCGCACCGCGGACCGGAGTTTAAGAGATGTATCTTGATCCGGCAGCCCAAACCGCCGCCGCGCGTGTTCCTTCTGCAAATGGCAAAGGGCTACAGCCAGTGCGTCCGCGGCATCCGATGGTTCCGGTGTCTCATTCATCGAGAGCAAGGCACGCACCATCAACTGCATTTGGCGTTTGTCGGCGTGTCCGTGACCAGCGACGGAAGCCTTCACTTCGCGAGGCGCGTAGCTGTGAACCGCGACGCCGTGCTGCCCTGCGGCAAGCAAGATTACGCCGCGCACCTCGGCCAGTTTCAGGGCCGTATGCATATTCAACGCCGTGAACACGCTCTCGACGGCTATGGCATCCGGAGAAAACTCCTCAATCAGGTTGCACACTCGCGTGTGTACATCCTGAAGAGCGGTGCTTGCGCATTCTCGCCGGCGTTTGGAAGTCACTTTCAGCGCCCCATAGTGGAGCATGCGGCAGCTGCGGCCGTCGCTCTCGACTATCCCGAAGCCGGTCGGTCCTGCCGCGGCGGGGTCTATTCCCAGCACGCGCATGCAGCCGCCCTTTCTGTTGCCCGTTCCGTCGAAGGTCGCTCCATCCATGGCACCAAGTCTACGGCCAACGCGCGACTCTCGCCAACCTTTTGTGGGTGTTTCGCGGCAAAAAGAAAAGGCCTCCGCTCCGGCGCAGTGGCCTTAGGGAAAAGAAAGTCTAGTTGGCGCCGACGGCCGCCTGGATTTCGGATTCGTCGATATCGAAGTTCGCGTAAACGTGCTGCACGTCGTCGTGTTCTTCAAGTGCCTCGACCAGGCGCACCATCTGTGTGGCTTGCGGGCCGGTTAGCTTGATGTAGTTCTGCGGGACCATCCCGATTTCCGCGGACGCAGGGGTGATCCCTGCTTTGGTCAACGCTTCCTTAACCTTTTCCAGTGCATCCGGCGGAGTCACGATATACCACGCGGAGCCATCGTCTTTCAGATCTTCGGCCCCGGCTTCCAGCACGAGGTCCAGCAGCTTGTCTTCCGTCGCCGCTTCCTTCGGCACGGAAATCTCGCCCTTGCGGTGGAACATCCATCCAACCGCGCCGGCTTCGGCCAAGTTGCCCCCGTTCTTGCTCATCAGGTGACGAAACTCGCCGACGATGCGGTTGCGGTTCGTGGTGACGACCTGAATCAGCATACCTACTCCACCCGGGCCGTAGCCTTCAAACGTGGCTTCTTCGTACTGCTCGCCTTCCAGTTGGCCAGTGCCGCGAAGAATCGCGCGCTCGATGTTCTCGTTCGGCATGTTTTCGTTCTTTGCCGCCAGGATCGCCGTGCGCAAGCGCGGGTTGGAGTTTGGTTCGCCTCCGCCGATGCGCGCCGCGATGCTAATTTCGCGGATGATTCGCGTGAAAACGCGGCCGCGCTTCGCGTCGGTGGCCGCCTTTTTATGTTTAATTGTGGCCCATTTTGAATGCCCGGACATGACACATCCTCGTTTGTTTCACGTGACCGCAGTCATGCCGCGATCATCGATGGAAGTATTTTTGCGCCGCAGAGCGGCTTCGGACGACGCCGGTCAGTTCGCGGCCCATACTCGAGGCGGCAGCGTCGCCGTCAAACATCGTGCGAACCAAAGTGCGGCCGCCAGGAAAGACGGCCACCTTACGGCCGCTCATAAAAAAGACACCGGTGCGGAGACCTACGGTGAACCGCAAACCCCTGCGGACCACGGTAGTTTAGCACAGGCATTGGAGAATGGAAGATAGTCTCAAGCTCATGCGGGAAGCGGTCACGTGAGAGACTTTCACTCACTCGTATTCTGTCAGACCGATGATTCCCAAACTCTCGCGGAGTTGCTCAACCGGCTTCGTACGGATGAAGTCGTGCGGGCCAATGTCGGAGCAGCCGCGGCAAAAGCGGCTCTCCAGTGGACCTGGGACCGGAACGCCGCTGACATCTGGGAGGTTGTGAAGGACGTTGCCCGCAAAAAAACCTTGCCTTCGGTGCGGAAGGCGTAGAGCGCAACCGGAGATCAGCGGCCGGCGCGGTGTGCTTCAACTGCTTTGCGCGTCGCTTCCAGCGTAAACGTCAGTGTTTCCTTTGGAATTCCAGTCACAAACGGTTTGATCATCCACCCGAGTCCCGTAGGAATGTCTCGCGTCAATGAAGCCACTTCACTTTGCACGTAGACTCCGCCATCGCCCTCTTCCATCCGCCACCACGTTTCCATCCGCCACAGGAACCCGCCATCATCACCGGGTGGTTTTTCCCGTTCATCATTCTTACCGGCGTTTTCGACTTCCGCAATGCGCACTGCCGAGCTGCGGCTATGTGCTTTTCCCGCTGCATCGTGGAAATACTGCACTTCGTGTTCGGTGTTCAGCACCACGGTGATCACTTTGTGCCGCCGAAATCGCAGAAAGGCCCGGAAATGATCGCCCTCTCGCGATTCGACTTTCGACCGCTCGACGTCCGGCGCGTAATAAACGGAGTGCTTGTCGTAATCTTCAAGCACGCCCAGCACGTCCTCGAGTTTCGCTCCGGGAATGAACACCACGCCGGTCCAGTGATGAATCATGCCTCCTGGACAAGCAATGGGCTTCCCGTTGTCGAGGATTTCCAGCTTCTGCATCTTTACTTCGCCGCGTTTGAGCGCCGCGTAGGTTGCTGCCCGTTGCTCCGCTGGAAGCCCATCTACCCACAGCAGCCCGGTGCCGCGCTTCAATTCAGCTTCGTTTCGTGCTTCCGTTAGTTTTACATAGCGCCCAAACGCTGCTTCCGTCTCCGTTTTCAATTTTGGCGGAGGAGTCTTGCCCGCCTGCGCGATCTGCGTAAACATCTGGGTCAGCGCCAGCATCAGCACAAAGACCGCGATACTTCTTGCAGCAATGCTGCTTACGGCTTTCACCTGTCGCGAGATCCCTTCAGTTCGCGTCAAGGCAAGCATCCCCATGCAATTCATCTGACAGCCATTCATGGAAATAGGCGCATTCACGACACCTCTAGAATGCAAGTTGGATACCGACGGACGCAAAGGAATAACGAGGCTTAGGGCAGGCCTCCAAATCACGTGCTCTGGTCTGAACTTCGGAAGGGAAGCAAGAAACGAAACTTGGCGGGTTGGGTAGCTCGCACACGACCCCTTGCGGAGTCGCTGTCCCCGCGCGGCCCCCAACCCGTTCTTAGGAGACTACGCATGTCAATGGAGGGCCTCAATGGGTCACCGGAGCCACTAGACGGGGTACCTGAGTAGTAGTACATCACGGCTATTTGGAACCAAAAACCAAACTCGTCGTCATTGGTAAGTGCTCTAGCATCAGTAAGTTAGAAAGATATGCAGCAAGCCTACTTGGTTCAAAGCCCCCAATAGTACTAATTCACTCTTTGAGCCGCCCACCGGCGATTTCGGACCCGTCCACCACGTGTTGCGCGTGTTTCGCGAGCAGCGCCGCTTTGATGTCGAAGGGATGCAAGTTCTCTCCCAGCTCACTGCACGATGACTTTGCCGGTCATCTTCGGGTGAATCGAGCAAAAGTACGGATACGTTCCCGCTTTGCTGAAAGTGAATGAAAACTTCTCGTCCGTATCGAGCACCTTGGATTTGAAGACCCCTTCCGTGCTCACCACTGTGTGCGGGATATCGTCGCGATTGGTCCACGTTACGGTCGTACCCACGGGAATGGTTAGCGTACCTGGACCAAAACTGAAGTTATCGATCTTCACTTCTGTCGTTTCCGTTTTCTGTTGAGCGCTTGCTAGAACGCTCCTCTGGCCGATGCCGATCGTTCCCAGCCCGACCACCAGCGCCATAGTTAGAACTGCAATAGACACACTTCTCCTCATGTTTTTCTTCCTTTCCATTGATTTACTGTCAGATTGTTTTCTTAGTCTTGGGTCATTCCGCTCACGCAAGCGTCGAATCGACGACCGCCAGCGCGTGCTGCCCCTGAACGTAGTTCACATCCGTGATTCCAAGTACGCTTTTGAGCTGCTCCGCCGGTACTTTCATGGGTCCTGGCGAATCCGCCTTGCCCGGCTGCGGTTGTGGAAACGCCGTCGATGCCGCGGTATGAAACGTGACGTTGCCTTCGACCTTTTGCATCGTCTGGTGAATGTGCCCGTTCAGCACCGTCACCGAGCCGAACTTCTTTAGGTAAGCCAGCGCCTGCGCGCTATCTTCTGTCCCCCAACCCCACTCCGGATACACCGACCAGAGTGGAATGTGCGCGAATACGACGATAGGTGTGCTGTGCTTCAAGTGCTTTACGTCCTCTTCCAGCCATTCGAGCTGTTCGTGGCCCAGCGTCCCGAGTCCTCCCGCTTTCAGATTCATCACGTTGACCAGCCCGATGAAATGCGCCCCCCTCTTGTCAAAACTGTACCAGCCGCCGCCCTTGCTCCCTTTTCCATAGCGTTCGAGGAACTGCTTCCCATCGTCGTTCAGCACGTCATGCTCCCCGGGCACATAGAAAACCTCAGAGGGCTTTGCTCCCTTCAGAATCTGGTCAACGGTGTCGAACTCTTCCGGCTTCGAGAGGTGGCTGATGTCCCCCGTGTGCAGCATGAATTCCGGCGCGGCCGATAGAGCGTTAATTTTGTCTACTGCCGCCTTCAGAGTGCCTGTAACGTCTGGATTTGCCGGCTTGTTGAAACCCATGTGGCTGTCGCTGATCTGCACAAAGCTCAACTCGCCCATGGCTTCCTTCGAACTCATCTCCGGCAGCCGGCTGAGACTGTACGATTTCAGTACGCCCCCGCTCATCACACAAAGGGCCCCCGTGCCCGCCCAGGCCATGCATTTCAGGAATCCGCGTCGGTCGATCCCGTCGTGATTGTGGTCGTATTGGATTTCGTCTTTTACCTTGCCCGCCATTGTTTTCTCCTCGCCGTTTGAAGACACCTGTATCCGTAACTATTCCTTGTCGCCCTTTCCTGCCAATTTGCTTGGGAGGGCGGCGCGGGTGAGAGAGTCCAGGGAGCCCGCGCCGCATATGGGACGTGTTTCGTTTGTGCAGACCACGGGGGCCTGCCAATTATTCCCGGCTTGGCTGCTCACGAATCGTTTGCTTTATTAGTCACATCGAAGGGAGGTTTGGGAATAAAATGCTCCTCCAGGCGGTCCCTATCCATGAGTGGCTCTGACCAGGGGAAAGGCTCGGACGTGTTGGATGCGCAGGACCGGGTGCGCTTTGAGCAGCTCGTTCTGCCGCACCTCGATGCCGCCTTCAATCTCGCGCGGTGGATCCTCAAAAGCCGCGCTGACTGCGAAGACGTTGCTCAGGAGGCCATGCTCCGCGCCTACCGCTTTTTCCGTGGATTCCACGGTGGCGATGCGCGCGCCTGGCTTTTGCAGATTGTGCGCAATACTTGTTATACCTGGTTGGAGAAGAATCGCCCTGTGGAACTCATGACCGAATTCGACGAAGAACTGCATCCTCAGCCCAGCGCCTCTCCCGAAGCTTTGGCCATCGCTGGAGATAATCGCGAGCGCCTCACGCGCGCCCTGGAAACGCTCCCCCCGCGTTTCCGTGAAGTTCTTATCCTTCGCGAACTCGAGGGCTGTTCTTACAAGGAGATTGCGGCCATCACTGCCATTCCCATCGGCACTGTCATGTCTGCCCTTGCCCGCGCCCGGCAGCGTCTGCAGCGCGAGCTCACGCACGTTTCCCCCCAGGAGGCCTCCCGTGAGCTGTGATTTCACGCGTACGGTCCTCCACGGCTATCTGGATGGCGAACTGGACGCCACTGGCGCTGCGGAATTTGAGCGCCACCTCGAATCCTGCCGGGAATGCACTACCGCCCTTGGAGCAGAGGAATCGCTGCGCTCGTCCCTTCAGCGCAGCAGTCTTTACGAAAGCGCTCCCCTTGGTCTCCGCAAGAAAATCCGTGCCGGTCTCGATGCCGCGACCGCTCCTCCAGCTGCCGTCCGTATTCCTGCCTGGCGTTGGCTTGCGGTTGCCGCCTCCATTCTGCTGGTTGCTTCCGTTTCGTGGTTTGCCTGGCTGCGTCCCGCCAGGGATAGCGTTTCTTCCGCCCCCTTCACCGCTGCTGAGATCATTGACGCCCATGTGCGCTCCTTGCAACCGGGCCATCTCACCGACGTTGCTTCCAGCGATAACCACACCGTGAAGCCTTGGTTCAACGGCAAGCTTGCATTCGTTCCTCCGGTGAAGGATTTTGCGGACGAAGGTTTTCCCCTTGTCGGTGGCCGCCTGGATGTTCTCGGTGGGCAGAACGTCGCCGCGCTGGTCTATTCTCGCCGCAAGCATTTCATTAATGTTTTTGTTGTGCCCACTAAAGAGCCGGACACGCCGATTCATCCACCAGGTCTCCGCCAGGGGTATCAATGGCGTCATTGGCGCCGTCAGGGGATGGAGTACTGCGCCGTCTCGGATGTTTCGGATTCCGACCTGTACGAGCTTGCCCAGCTCTTGTATCAATAGGGAGGTCGCGTTTCAGTGCCCGGACTTGACTTGGGAGTCCCGGCTTACTGCTTGGGCTTGCTTTTCACGTATGCCTTGGGAATTTCTTTCGCATAAATCAAACGCAGCGTCACGGTCTTGGTTTGCCGGGCCCGCAACGGGATGTTTTTCTCCCAGTCTGAGTAAACGCCCTTGCCGGAGGCCCGGACATCGTAACTGTCTGCTCGCAGGCCGGAAATCGTAAAGCGGCCCTGCGCGTCCGTGTGTACGGCATGCGGCGCGTTTCCGCCCGACGATTGGTACGAAACGCTCGCATGGGCCACGGGCTTATCGTCCGGACCCAGCACTACGCCATTCAGCGTGGACGAACCTCTGTGCTGCGGCGCTGCAGCCGCGCCGCGAGCCGCCGCCAGCGCCAGCACAAATGTTACAGTCAAGAACAGTGCGCGTCTCATGTTTGCAACCTCTTCGCGTGTTTTTGGGAACGCCGCGGGGAATCGGCCACAGCAATGCATTCCCGCCCGTTCCTATACCTCTGCCTTGAGTGTAAAGCGTGTTGGTCCGGATGTTCTGCGGCAACCGCGGAATGTGCCTCACCGTCCACCTGCCTTCCCGGTCAGGTGTGCATTGCCGAAGCTCCCAGTGCTCGATTCCGCTACTATGAAATACTTGGAGTGCAAATCGCTTCCAGGAGCCCCGATGCCACGCTACCTTACCCAGCACACGCTCGCCTGCCTCACTCGCCAGGGAGCCGAGGCCCTCGCGCAACGCATGCAAGCCGGCGGGCTCGCCCGCGCCGAACGCGTCCTGGTCAACATGCTCGAGGGGAAAATGTTTGTCGAGTTCCGCGCCAATTCCCGCGAAGATTTGGAAGCCTGGCTCAAAACCGAGGGTATGCACTTCGATTTTCTCGTGCGCATCGAATGGGAAATGCACGGCGACAAACTTCAAATTGCCGATTAGAAACGACAGAATTTGCCTAATAACTATTCGCGCCCGCCCGCATCTTAGAAGACATGTTGGTACGCTTGGGTGTTGTCGCGATGCTTCTGGCAGCGCTGTGGTTTGGTTGCCCGCCTGTTCCGCAGTCGCAGGAACCCGCGTCAAACAATGAAATCCCCATCGAGCGTTGTGATCTCTTGCCGGTTGTTAAAGTTCGCATCGATGGTGCGGATTTGCGCTTTCTCCTGGACACCGGTGCGACTACCATTCTGAATCTCAAGTCTTTCGCTTCCGGCCGTTCCAGGAAGATTCAGGTGACCTCCTGGAGCGGAAGTGCTGCCACTAGTGCCCGCGAGGTTTCTCTCCCGGAACTCGCTCTTGGAAATCATCGTCTCCACGATTTGAAGCTTCCAGCCATCGACCTGAGTCCGATCGCCAAAGCGTGTGGCGGCCAGATCGATGGCATCCTCGGTGTGGATCTCCTCGACAAAATGGGAGTCACTATCGACCTCAAACGTCAAGTCGCTACTCCGGGGGTTTCGTCGCCAGACGCCAAAACCGTATATGGCCAGATGGAATTGGGAATGCATCACTGCATGCTGGCCTTTGAGGCTGGCAAAGTCGCGGAGTTGCAGGATTGTTTCGATCCGGAGATTGTCTTCTATACGCCGCAGGGAGAATTTCGAGGCCGCGCGCAGGTCATGAGCTACCTGCAAGAGCGTTATCTTCGGTTCGCGCCCGATCTGCGTTACAAGATGAATCTTCACGATGTGAAAGTGTTCGGCGACGCTCTTTGGTATTCCTACGACTACTCGATCGATTCGCCCAAGGAACATGTCGCCGGTCATGGCATGTCGATGTGTCGCAAAGACAGTGGCCGATGGCGCATTCTCAACCTGCACAATTCTTTTGTGGAATCGCCGGGGCAGGCGAGTTCCTCACAGGACAAGCAGAATTGATAGCTGCAAGTAGAGACGCAACCTCGCCTGGTGACCGGATTCGCCACGCTGCGTCCCACAAGCGGTCACTCCTATTTCTGGCCATCCACGCGAGTAAATCAGTTAGTCCTTTATGTTCAGTAACTTGCAACCAAATGCGCCGTGGTGATTCGCCTGCCACTCCATCTTCCATCATGAGCAGCCCGTCTTTGTGTTTGGATGGCGCCAGCCGATCTGCGTTGCTCCTGCAGGCGCGAAGAGGCAACCGCGAGTCCCTTGGCAAGCTAATCTTGCCCTACGCTCCTGGCTTGTACCTGGGAGCCTTGCGCCTGACCCGCAATCCCGCCGACGCGGAAGACGTGCGCCAGGATGCTTTCCTGAAAGTGATGACCCGACTCGAACAATTTGTCGGCAATCCGCAGGAAAACCGCGACGACCTGCACGCCTGGGTTTCGCGCATTGCCGCCAATGCCGCCATCGACGTGATTCGCAAACGGCGTGACGGCAGACTCTTTTCGCTCGATGAGCCCAGCGGCGCGGGCGATGAAACCTTGGGAAGCAACGTCACGGCGCGCGAAGACAATCCTGAAGAACGCTTCGCCCGCCGCGAAATGCGCACACACATGGCGGAAGCGATACGCCAGCTTCCGCCGGATCTTCGGCAGGTATGCCTGCTGCGCGATGTGTTGCAGTACTCCACCCATGAAGTTGCCAGGCGGTTGCGGATTTCCGCGATGGCCGTGCGTCTGAGGCTTTTCCGCGCGCACCGCAGGCTCCGGGAAAAACTCACCGTCTCGCTGCAGCCCGCGATGCAGCGAAAGTCGCGCGCAACTCTGGCGATGAACGCAGCCCGTCGCGGCGAGGAACGCAAGAGCGACCAGAGAATTTCACTGCCCGCGTTTGCGGAGTGCCCCTGCGGTGATTGAATAGGGAAAACGGCACGGAAGCGGTTGGTCTTCACCTCTTCAGATTCTATCCAGTTGAACAATAAAATACATATTTTCGGCGAGATTTGCCTGTGCCGGAGTAGAATCGCTACGGTTCTCGCCCCGGAGGCCCATTGGAACAGGATCGGCGCCGCAATCCACGTTATCCGTTCGCAGGCTCCATTGAGATGCGCGAAGGCACGTCCGCAGACAAACGCACGGCGCGCGTCAAAGAACTGAGTTTGAATGGTTGTTATGTGGATACGGAAAGCCCCTATCCGATGGGGACGTCCCTGGCCGTAAAACTTTTCACGGAGACGGAATTTTTTGAGGCGCAAGCGAGTGTCATCTATTCGCAGTCCAATCAAGGCATGGGCCTGATGTTTCGGGAAACAAAACCCTACTACCTGATGGTGTTGAGGAAGTGGCTGTTGTCCGCGATGATGGGAAAAAAGGGGCCGCAGGCTTGAATTTCTCGCACCGCACTTGTCTTCTCACCTGTCCCATTCAGCACTCGCTTGACTTTCTGCCTCATTAGGCATACAGAGAGTCAGCACACGGCCTACCTTATCGGTCCCACGTTCTTTCTCACGGAGGTGCGAAATGAAGCGAATCCTAGTCGGGGGCATCCTCACCGCGTTCCTGGTTCTTTTGCCCCTTGGCCCGGCCCGTTTGGCTCAAGAAAAACAACCGGTGCCGGAAGAAAAACCCAAAAGCGCACTGAAAAAACCCACGATTCACTGGAAAAAGGTGGCGGATTTTCAGGCGCTCAAGCTGTGGGAAACCGATTTAGGCCCGCAGTCGCCTCAAATCGTCATCTTGCAGCTCTCGAGGGGTAGACAAATCGAACTGCAATCCGACCCTCTGAAATTCTACAAAAAATACGGGATCTTCAGTCCAGCGGTCTCCGACCAGACGCGAGGCTACTCTATGCTTCGACTCATTGAAGATAAGGCCGCTGGTTCCGCCGACCCCATAATCACAGTAGCGGTACACGACGACGACACATACTCGGGCTTCGCGTCTTTTGAGGTAGCGCAAATAAAATAGCGCGAAAAGAAAATCTGCAGAAGCTCCATGCGCAAGGGATCCGGCGCACCGGAGAGGCCTAGAGCGAGAAGCCAACACGGCGCAATAGCTCTTGGAAGCGTGGCTCCTCTCGCAGCGGGTCAAAGGCATCGTCAACTTTCAACCATGCCATGTGGATATCGTGCTCCGCGAAGGCCCGTTCGAGGGCAGCAAGGGCTTGCTCCTTTTGGCCCAACGCAGCATAGATCATTGCCGAATAGTGAGGCCTGACGTAGGTGTGTATTCCACGCTCGTCCAGCTCGGAGAGGATCTTTTTTGCATCCGCCTTTCTCCCAAAAGCAGCGTAGGACCGCGCCAGCCCTGTCAGGCGGCTAGGACCGCGGTCCGACAGGGCGACTGCGCGCTCCGATTCCGAGATAGCCGCTTCGCTCATCCCTTTGGCTCGATAGCTCGAGCCCAGACAATCGTGAGCGCCATCCGAATTTGCGTCCAATTCCAGTGCTTTCCGGCACTGCGCGATCGCACGGTCGTATTGCCGCGAAAAGTAAAACGTCCAGCCAGCGTTGACGCTCGTAAATAGCGAAAGAGGGTCCAGCTCCTGGGCGCGCTGGACCTCAAGCAAGGCCTCCTCGAGTCGCCCCATAGTCAGGAGATAATTAGAATATCTTCGATGGGCTTCGGCATCGCTGGGGTTAAGTGCGAGGGCGCGCTTGAACTCGCTTTCGGCGCCCGGCCAGTCCCAATCGCCGAAGAAGCGGATTCCCGCGAGCGCGGTATGCGCTTCACTGAGTGAATCGTCAAGTTCCAGGGCCTTCACGGCGTACTGCTTTGCCATCGGCATCGCTGACTTCGCGGGAGATTCAGTCGTCGTCGAATAGTAACCAGCCAGGCCGGCGTAGGCGGGCGCGTAGCGAGGATCGAGTCGCACAGCTTCCTCAAAATACTGGCGGGCCTTTCCATGCTCCTCCACCGAGCCTTTCTGCCAGTGATAGCGGCCCTTCAGGTAAGCGTCATACGCTTCGGGGCTGGCCGTCTGCGACCGAGCCTTTTGCTGCGCGGGAAGCAGTTGCAGCGCCAGGGAGCGCGCGATCCGTCCGGACACATCGCTTTCAAGCGCAAACATACTCGCCGCATCGTAATCGTAGGTCTCCGTCCATAGAGTCGTCTGGTCACGTGCTTGAATAAGCTGCGTGGCGATGCGCACGTGCGCACCCTCGCGTCGCACGCTTGTCTCCAGGATGTAGCTCGCGCGCAACTCCCGGCCGATTTCGTCAATGCGCTTCTGGCTCCCTTTGTAACGCATCGCTGACGTCCGTGCGATCACCCCAAGCTGCTGTGGCACCAAGCGCCCTAGCTGGTTAATCATTTCGTCGGTCAGGCCGTCGCAGAAATAGTCTTCCTGGGGATCGCGGCTCAAGTTTTCAAAGGGCAGCACCGCAAGTATGATTTTCCCCGGTGGTGATTTGCGCCCAATCCAGGACGGTCGGCGAAGCAGGTAAGTTCCTGCCAGCAGCGCGATTACGACCGCTCCCACCGTCCAGGCGGCGAAACGAAACCGTGAACGCGCTGGCGCCAGGTCTGCCCTTTGGGGCTCGACCCCGCCCAACCGTCGCAAGTCCACGAGCAATTCCTCGGCGGATTGGTAGCGATTCCTGGGCTCTTTCTCCAGGCATTTCAGAATGATTTCTTCCAACGTCAATGAAATTTTTGGGTTGAGCTGCCGCGGCGGCGCCGGCAGTTGAGTCTGAATGTCCGCCGCCAGCGCGGTTGCGAACTTGTTCCGAAACGGACGCCGCCCTGTCACCATCTCGTAAAGCACCGCTCCCGCTGCGTAAATGTCCGTGAGCACATCTGCTGGTAAGCCGCGCAGTTGCTCCGGGGCCATGTACGGCAGTGTCCCGACCCCAAGGGCCGTGCTGCTCAGTTCGTCGCCCGTGGACATCTCACTTGCAGGCCGCAAGAGCTTCGCAAGGCCGAAGTCCAGGACCTTGGCCTGGCCTTTTGGCGTTACCACAATATTCCCCGGCTTCAAATCGCGATGGACGATGCCCTGTTGGTGGGCCTCCTCAAGCGCAGTCACAATCTGGGTTCCCAGCCGGCAAACCTCGCTTTCCGGCAAAGGACCCGATGCGAGTCGTTCTGCGAGGGACTTTCCGGGTACGTACTCCATCACCAGAAAGTCGACACCTTCCTGCCTGTCGAAGTCATAGATGGCGCCGATATGTGGTTGATTCAATTTGGCGAGTGCCAGGGCTTCTTTGTGGAACCGGTTGCGCGCTGCTTCCCCGGCAAGCTTGCCCGCCGGCAACACCTTCAGCGCCACGTCCCGGTCCAGGCGCACATCGTGGGCGCGGTACACTACGCCCATTCCGCCCGCGCCGAGTTTCTCCGTCACGCGATAGTGCGAAATCGTCTTGCCAACGATTCCGCCGCCGGCTTGCGTTGGCCGCAGATCTGGTTCTAGATTGCCAATTCCCGACGCAGGCGATTGAACGAGGGGCTCCGCTTCGAATTGACGGGAGAGCAGGGATTCAACTTCCTGGCGCAGGGCGTCGTCCCCGCCCGTAGCTTCCAGCAAGAATGCCGTACGCTGGTTCGGGGGCCGCTCGAGGGCAGCGTGATACAAATCCTCAGCCTGGTGCCAGCGGTTAGCCATCTCCTGGCCACTCCTGGCTCATCCCCCGCAGCAGCGGAGGCAGAACTTAGCCAGTCATGTTAGAGGCGCGGTGCCAAGCAAGTCAATGATGCGCGGCGCCGATGAAGGACCGGCTCACCAATCCAACGCTGAGTTCGCTAGAAAGAGTGATGCAGCAGATACCACAGAGAGCGAGTTACTTGTTCGCTCGATTGCCGAGAACGTTGCGGGCCTCGGGGCTCTTCGGTGTCCAGTCTTCGGGAGGAAAAGCCACGCGCCAAAAAGTCGGGCGCGGCGCCGTAAATTCCAAGCCGATCTCCGCCTTGCCGCCACGCACCGGACCAAGAAACGCCACATGGCACTCCTGTTCCTCTTCCGTTTTGTTGTGCTTCATGTGAACCACGGCCCCGCTGGTAAGGCGGGCGTTAAGCAGGATCAGGGCGCCGTGGGCGTTTATGGCCAGCGTTTCCGTGTGTTCGTCGAACTCCGCTCCCTGAGCGTTCTTTCCTCGGATGCGTACCGGGACTTGCATCAGTACGCGCTGACTGCGGCGGCGAGCTCCCTTAAGGGCGGTTGTATTCGAGACTTGAGCCATGCAACCTCTCTGCAAAATCCAGCAATCCACTATACCCTGCGGAGTGCAGTTGTCGAGGGCCTCGAGGAACGTGGGACGCGAAATGGATACCGTGTTTTCTAACTGCGCTGATCGATCGGAACGTAGTGGCGGGTGTCGTGTCCGAGGTAAATCTGCCGGGGCCGCGCAATTTTTTGCTCGGGATCCAGAAGCATCTCTTCCCATTGCGCGATCCACCCGGAAGTCCGCGGAATCGCGAACAGCACGGGGAACATGGTCATGGGGAAGCCCATCGATTGATAAATAAGGCCGGTATAGAAATCCACGTTGGGGTAGAGCTTCCGCTTCACAAAATAATCATCTTCCAGGGCGATGCGTTCGCACTCTAGTGCGATTTCGAGGAGCGGGTTCTTGCCCATGAGCTCGAAAACTTCATAGGCAATGTGCTTGATGATCCGCGCCCGGGGATCGTAATTCTTGTACACGCGATGGCCGAAGCCCATCAGTTTGACTTCGCCGGCCTTGACTCGCTTGATGAATTCGGGAACCTTCTGGACCGAGCCGATTTGCATGAGCATGTGCAGAACTTCTTCATTGGCGCCGCCATGAAGCGGACCGTAGAGGGCCGCGATCGCCGCGGCCGTGGCGGAATACGGATCAACGTGAGAACTGCCGACGCCGCGGATGGTGTTGGCCGAACAGTTCTGCTCGTGGTCGGCATGAAGAATAAAGAGAACGTCGAGGGCGCGCTCCAGTGTTGGATTCGGCCGGTACTTCGGCTCGGTGGTGCGAAAAAGCATATTCAGAAAGTTGCCGGGATAGCTGAGCTCATTGTCGGGATACACGAACGGCATGCCCAGCGTGTGCCGATAGGAAAACGCCGCGATAGTGGGAACTTTCCCGACCAGGCGATAGGTCTGCTTCTTGCGCGATTCCAAGCTGAAGATGTCTTTCGCGTCGTGATAAAAAGTGGAAAGCGCGGCAATCGTCGAGATCATCATGCCCATGGGGTGGGCGTCATAATGAAAGCCGTCGAGAAATTTCTTGATGCTCTCGTGAATGAAAGTGTGGTGCGTGACGTTGTAGGTCCAATCACTCAGTTGCGAAGACGTCGGCAATTCGCCATGCAGGAGCAGATACGCGGTTTCCAGATAGGTGCTTTTTTCCGCGAGGTCTTCAATAGGATAACCGCGATAACGCAGGATGCCGACGTCGCCATCGATATACGTTATTTTGCTGATGCACGAAGCGGTGTTGTTGAACGCTGGGTCGTAGCTCATCATGCCGAAATCTTTGGTGTCCACTTTGATCTGGCGGAGGTCCGCAGCACGGATGGTGTCGTGGGTGATGGGAATCTCGTAGGACTTGCCGGTGCGATTGTCGATGATGGTGAGGGTTTGGCGGGGCGCGGCGGAGCCCTCTTCCTTTCGCGTTGCCGTTGCGGAGAGTGGGGAGTCCATTCCAATTCCTCAGGCAGTGCGGAACAACTGCCCGGCTTTCCTATTCACTGTACACCAAACGGGGTACCGCCGGAAACTGGCCGAAGAGGCAGTGGAAAACACAAAATCCTCTCAGCTGTGGGCACGCTGGAATTCGCGCATGAAGCCGGTGAGAGCTTCGACGGCGGCGGGCTCGACAGCATTGTAAAGCGAGACGCGCATGCCGCCCACGGAACGGTGGCCGGGCGTGCCGACGAGGCCCGCAGCGGCGGCTTCATTGGCGAACTTTTTTTCAACGGCTTCGTCACCGTTTGCCACGCGGAAGACTACGTTCATTTTTGAGCGCGAGGGTCTTTCAACCGGGCAAGAATAGAAGCCGCCGCTCGATTCAATCGTGTTATAGAGCAATCCTGCTTTGGCGTCGTTGCGCTTCACCATTCCCGGAATTCCGCCCTCAGATTCGATCCATTCGAGAACCAGGCCGACAATGTAAATCGCGAAAGTCGGGGGCGTGTGATAGAGGGACTTCTCCTTGATATGCGTGCGGTATTGGAGGAGCGTGGGGAGATTTTTGTCCGCGCGTTCGGCAAGATCCTTGCGAATGATGACGACGGTGACGCCGGAGGGCCCGAGATTTTTCTGGGCGCCGGCGAAAATGAGGCCGTACTTTTTCACGTCGACGGGACGCGAGGCGATGTCCGAAGACATGTCCGCGACGATGGGCGCAGGGCCGGTTTCCGGAAGCGTGGTCCACTGCGTGCCTTCGATGGTGTTATTGGTGCAGAGGTGGACGTAGGAGGCATGGGGCGAAAATTTGATTTCTTCGCCGCGGGGAAGGCGCGCGAACTTCTCGGACTCGGTGGACGCGGCGATGTGGTGGGGGAATCCCTTTTTCAATTCACCGATGGCCTTGGCGGTCCAGGTGCCGGTATGAAGAACGTCAACGGGCTTTCCGGGAAGGGCGAGATTCATCGGGGCCATGGTGAACTGCATGCTGCCGCCGCCCTGGACGAAGATGACCGCGTAGTCGTCAGAGATTCCCAGGAGAGTGCGGAGCTTTTGTTCCGCGGCGGCATTGATGCTCTCAAATTCGGGCGAGCGATGGCTCATTTCCATGACGGACATGCCGCTCCCGCGCCAATCGAGTAGCTCCTCGCGGATGCGTTCGAGGACGAGAAGAGGAAGCGCGCCGGGACCGGCGTTGAAGTTGTGGACGCGCTTGGCGGCGCGGGCGCTGACGATTACTTGACTCACGGTGTCGGTGTCCTCTTTCGCGTGGCGTTCTGAAGCGGCAGTGAGGAGCTATCGATCATTTTTGGCTTTCCAGAATACCAGATGTGGGTGACTGAGAAGAACGGCACGGAGGAGTACGGAGGAGTTGACAGTCCCGAGCGGGCCGAGACTCGCAGACGACGCTGGCCGTTCCTGGTTAACAATAATCGGCCCCCTGTTTTTGTAAGTGTTGTATCTAAAGGGTTTAGCTTAATCGTAAGTCCCTTGTTTGAATGCTTTTCTCGCTTCTTCCAAATCGATTGTGCAAGACAGCCGGGGCACAACTGGAGATGGGGAGACGGACCAAAATGGGGGAACAAGGTTTCATAGAACGGAGGCAAGCAACTAATCCCGCCGGACGGGGTTTAGGATTGCCTACTCTCAGGAAAGTTATGACAGCGGACGAGGGAAGTTGCTCAGAAAGGTTCTTCCCACATTGAAGTGGGGCTGCAAGGGGTGACGAGATGGACCTGCGCTGCCCTAAGCGCAACAGCACCGATCTCCAGAAAGTCTCTCTGGCCTGCGAAGAAGTGCTCGACGGGTGTGACAAACGTGCACAGTTCCACGGCGTTTTGGGCGGGAACCGTGGTGGGCGAGTTCCTGTAGGGGCCTCGGCGACGAAGGAAAAAAGGCAGGCGACGCTCACGGCCCAAAGCGGTGGGGTGAGACACATCGAATCTGCAGGAATACTTCAAGGCACTTGTTGTCCTCCGAAGAATTCGTCGTTCAAATCCCCGTCGCGACGGCCGCTTCCAAGAGTTTGCTGGCCGCACGCCAGCAAAAATCGCATGGCGGGTAGAACTTTTCGGGCCGAATCATGAAATTGGATGAACACGAGCGAGCCAGGCCCAACATTGCTGGACTCACGTCTCCAGTGCAACAGGGCGAGATGAAATTAATCCTGACCGGTGCGTGGCCAGCGCTCAAGCCGTTGCCGGTATTCAAGTATGAAACAGATGAGTATCGCGCCTCGATTGATTTCGACAAGACGCGCGGAGAGTGGGTCTGTCGCAAAATATCTTTACCGTCCAACAAGGTTGAGGAATTGCGCGGTGGATTGACAGAAATAACCATGGCACTGCCCCACGGTAAAGCAGAAGTGTTCGCTGAATACGTCGCGGCAGAACAGCAAAAGCAAGAATTGGAGAAGGACGCCAGTCGTCGTCTCCAGGCCATTCTCAAGTGGAGAGAGAATTACGAGAACGGCGCACTGTATTCTGAACTGCAGGACTATCTTTCCAAAAGCCAGCAAGATGAAATCGACGATATCATCCGGCTGACTCTCACTGCCCGGCAACTTCAGTTCAACCCGAAGAATGTTGCGTTCGTCTTTGACGCACTTTCCAAGGCGGGCGGCAAACTAGCAGCGCTCATAGAAATCGCGCAGCGGAATAAGACGGAGCAGGGAGCGGACGTACCGGCAAAAGCGAAAGCAGCCGCACTCGAAGCCGAACGCCAAGTGCCGGTTGAGGCGATTCATCCCACGAGCGACCGCCGCCTTCAGGCGCGCACCACTCCTGCCTCCCGCACTTACGTCGAGCTCGGCGATACGAATAGTGGTATGGTCCTCAATATAAGCGAAACGGGCATGGCCATTGCCGCAGCCGGTCCCCTTGTAGTAGATGACTACCTCCCATGCATTCGCTTTCAATTGCCCGGCTCTGGGCAGAGCGTCGCAATCTCCGCGCAGATTGTGTGGCTAGCGGCATCGAAAAAAAGCGCAGGCGTCCGATTTTTTGATCTCACCGCCGAAGCTCGTAATCAAATTTCAAATTGGATCGCGTCTGAAAAGCCAGCCCCGGAATTTGAAGGCTTAACGCCGGCGCCTGTTGAGAGCCTCATCTCGACAACCATTGAAAACTTCCCAACGGAGCTGATTGGAAGTGTTTTCCCTGAGCGAGACCAACCCCCTTCGCTGGAACTGGTTGCCTACACGGCGTCTCAAGCAACTGAGTTCGTGGCGCCTGAGATTCTGGATGCGAGTCCTCTATCGCTTGCACAGCAAGTTCGAACAGACGGAGTCGAGTCGTCAGCGGATCGCATCCAGAACTCGGCCTCACACTTTTATGTTCTTGAAATATCCGGATTTCAGGTCGCGGCAATACTATTTTTGTTCGCGGTGATCAGTTTAACCGTTGGGCTCACAGTGGGTCGCAGCCGGCTCGGAAAGCGCCTCCGAGACGCCCAGAAATCAATCCTGGTTGCTGATGCCACGTCACCGGCACTGGCTGATCGCCGAGGCGAAACGACTTCGGGAGTTTCCACTCCGCCGGAGGAAAATACCTTCGATGCGCCAGCGGTAAATGCGTCAGCGCCGAAGGCGGAAGAATCGCGCTTAGAAAGCCCGTCCGGTCAACCTCTCAATGCACGACCAGCAGATTCAGCCAACCGCGGGAGGCCGACCGGACCACCTTCAGCAGTAACGAGCCGATCCGCGATTGATTCCGATAACTCCTCACGTGCCGATAAACTCGATGACACCGCGCCTTCCGAAGAAGAGTCCAAGGAAAGCGCCCGGGACTCTGAATCCTTCGCTAAAGTGTCCTCCACAGTCTCAAATTCATCTCCGACAATAGAATCTAAGCCATCTGCTGATCCCGAAGCCAGTACTGGGCGCAATGGCTCGACCGGGCCAATCGCGCGAAACGCGACGCCACCCGCAAGTCCCAAACCGGCACGTTCACCCAAGGCTGTCGGCCCGATAAGTGGCGCGCCGAGAAATCCCGTCCCACGCAGGGCAATGCCGGAGACGCGCGCAGCGCCACGCCTCTCATCGCCTACCACAGTCCTTGTCAGTGGCCCAGGTGACGGCAGCAAACCGTTCAGGTTGATTCTCCCGGAAAGACCGATTGCCGCCTCCTCATCGTTTGCGCTGACCTCGCAACTTTCCGTTCTTGTTTTTCCTGAGTCCGGACCCGCGCCGCCTCATCAACCCGCTCGATTGCAAGCCGGTGAGCTGGTCGCCTTCGTATGGCCTCATTATCCAAGGCCGGGGGATCGACATGGATCGTCTGAAACCGTAAAGGTCCGCACCACCATCGGAGAGCTTGGCCAAGTGCTGGACGTAAAGCACGTGAGCGGCTCGATCTCACTTCTTCCTGCCGCAATGAGCGCTATTCGTCTGTGGCGTTACAAGCCCACTCTTTTGAACAGCAGGCCTGTCCAAGCTCAACAGGACGTCACCATTGAATTCCGGCCGCCACAGCATTTGCGGCGTTTGCCCACTCGGCATTCATCCCGCCAAAAAGTTAGATAACGGGAAACCAACACATTACTAGATTGTTTTCTTCCTTAGTGCTTCCCGAGGAGGGCGAATTCGACCCGCTTGCGCATGGGGTCGATGCGCTCGGCGCGGACGCGGACTTTGTCGCCGAGGTGCCATTCGAGCTGGCGGGGCTTTGCGCCGCGGCCAGAAGCTGAAGCGCCTGCTTTGACGTTACTAACGAGGTGGGAAGCAGAACTTGCGCGGCGGGAGCTGCGGGCGCCGCGACCGCTGCCGGCACCTCCACCACCAGCGAGGGCGACGATGGCGTGATCGCGCTCGCGAAGCACGCAGCGGGAGCCGGCGAATTCTTCCAGCGCGCCGATGGGAAGAAGACCTTCCACGAAGACTTCGAAAAGTTCGACAAAGCAGCCGTATTTCTGCACGGAAATAATCAGGCCGTCGTAGTCCTCGCCGAGATGCTCTTCCATGAATTGAGCGGTTTTCCAGTCCATCAGCTCGCGCTCGGCGCCATTGGCGCGGCGCTCGGCTTCGGAGGTTTCCGCGGCAATTTCTTCGAGCTGCCGATGGGAATAGAGGGAGGCTTCCGGGGCGGAATCTTTACGTTGAGAGGTCATCTCATCGGGCGGAAGCGAGGGGGAACCAAGCCGGGATCCCTCCGCTCCGCGCCCTGGCAGACCGGGACGCTCCGGTCGGGATGACAGAAGGGACGTGCTGCGGCTGGTTTTGAGTCGGGGAGAGGAAGGCGTAGCGGCGTTCGGATGTTCAAGCGCCCACTTCAGGATGCGATGAACGATGAGGTCGGGATAGCGCCGGATGGGCGAAGTGAAATGGGTGTACTCGTCGAAGCCGAGGGCGAAATGGCCAAGAGGCTCGGCGGCGTAGCGGGCCTGCTTGAGAGAACGGAGCATGAGGTAGGAGACGATGCGCTCTTCGGGCTTGCCGACAACCTTTTTAATCAGACGCTGATAATGCTGCGGAGTGATGCGCAGGTCGCCGGCCGGGAGAGCCACCTTCATGCCGCGCTCGCGGCCGTGGCCGTACGAGTCGGGGCGGCCGGCTTTCGCAGGCGCGGGGACGCGGCCGTGACGGACGGCGACCTCACGCTGGTGCAAGTCTTCGACGCCGAGAGAGTAGCCGAAAGCGCGGGCCAGTTCTTCGAATTCGAGAACTTTGCGCGCGTCCGGCTTCTCATGAACGCGATGGAGAGACTCGATGCCGCGGCGAAGAAGATAGGCGGCGACGGCGCGATTGGCGGCGAGCATGAACTCTTCAATGAGGCGGTGAGCGATGTTGCGCTCGCTGCGCGTGATGTTGGTCATACGCTGCTCGTCGTCGAATTCGATGACCGGCTCGGGAAGATCGAAGTCAATGGAGCCGTGCTCATTGCGGCGGGCGTTGAGGAGCAGAGCAAGCTCCTTCATGTCGCGAAAACGGGGCGCGAGCGAAGCGTAACGTTGGGACATCTCGGTGTCACCTTCGAGGACTTTGTTGACGTTGGTGTAGGTCATGCGTTCGGCGGAGCGAATGACGCCGGAAGCCGTGCGCGAAGACTTCATGTGACCGGCAGCGTCGAATTCCATGAGCGCGCTCATGACAAGGCGGTCTTCATGGGGCTTTAGAGAGCACATGCCATTGGAAAGAGCTTCCGGAAGCATGGGGACAGCGCGGTCTGGGAAGTAGACGGAGGTGCCGCGGAGACGCGCTTCGCGGTCGAGAGCGGTCTGCGTTCGAACGTAATGAGCCACATCGGCGATGTGGACTTGCAAATGCCATCCGCCGTCTGCGCCATGCTCGACGTAAACGGCGTCGTCAAAATCGCGCGCGGTTTCGCCGTCGATGGTGACGACCGGCAGGTGACGGAAATCTTCGCGGCCGGTGCGCTGGGATTCGCTGACGGGTTTCGCGCCGCGCTCGGCTTCGTCAAGAACTTCGGCGGAGAAGACGTGCGGGAGATGATGCTTGCGGATGATGATCTCGGTGTCGACGCCGAGTTCGCCCGGACGGCCGAGAATCTCAATGACGCGGCCGGTGGGCGATGCGCCTCCGTGCGGATAGCGGAGCAGCTCCACATTGACGACGGCGCCATCGAGTTCATCGAGGCGCGGGATGCGGCGAGAGCGAATACTAGTTTCATCGGCGCCGCTGAAGCCGAGCTTTTTCCAAAGGCCGGGAGTGAGCTCGTGACCGCGGGGAATCTCAATTTCGTGCTGGATGCGAGTGTCGTAAGGGAGGACGACATTGTCCTGGCTGCCGTAGCGAAAGAGACCAACGACTGTGGGGTGGGCGCGGTCGAGGACTCGAAGGATGCGGCCCTCGGCGCGCTGGGCGCCGGCGACGCCTCCCAAGCGCTGAATCTTTGCGAGGACGCCATCGCCGTGCATGGCGTCTTGAATAGCGTCGCGGGGGATGAAGACATCGCCGTCGAGCTGGGGCATGGGGGAGTCGGGGACGACGAAGCCGTAGCCATCGTGGTGAAGAACGAGGCGGCCTTTGACTTCTTCATGACTCGCGAGAGGTTGAGGGTGGCGCGGGGCGTCTTGAGGAGATTTGTGGCTGGACGCTTCGCGTTCGGACTTGCGGCCTGGGAGGCGGTATCGTCCGCCGGGAAGCTCCTCGATGGCGCGGCGCTTTTTGAGCTTGGAGAGCATTTTGAAGAGCGGGCGATTGTCGGACTTTTTCAGATGGAGCCCCTGAGAGATCTCCGTGGTGGAAGCGGGGGTGCTTCTAACTTGCAGAAAACGAAGGATGTTATCGGGGCTTAGGTTTGAGGGGCGTGGCATAGGGAGTGGCGGCGGACGCGGACGCCGGTTTGCACCTGGGATTCTAGACAATTTTTTTGGGTTTCACAGGAACTTTTTTCACGCACTGGGGATTATATAGGCAGGCCAACACACGACCGGCTAGTCGCCCTCCGTCAGACTGGCCGGATTCCCCGAGAGGGGATAGAAGGGAGGCGGGACGACCTGGCCCGCCTCCCTTTTTCATTCGCGTATTCCTACTCCGGAGGTCAAAGCCCCGATTAATGATTCACGAATTCATCGCACGACCGTGCTGAGGAACGGATAGTGGCTCGCGGCGGCCATGAAAAACAACATGGGAAAAGACAGCCAGAACGACGTCCGCGCGGTGAGATAGTTCCAACGCATTAAGCGTTCGGCTTCCGGCGGCATGGGCGCGCCCTGTTCCGCGCTGGAGCGTGACCAGGCGATCAGGCGCTTCTGGACGCGCCAGACTACGCCCCAAGTGTTCAGCAGCATGATCAAGCCAAGTCCGCCTCCAACGCTGATGGCGAGATGCGGATTGGAGACATTGGGCCCGCCATTTAACGCCAGAATTAGCCAGGACGCCGCTATCACGACCAGGGCAATTCCCAGTGTACGAATCCAGGCACTATTGAAGACTCCTTTCGCGGGAAGCTGCAACGCGTAAATGAAAACATACGCGACGAGCCACACGAGAAACCACCAGCCGAACCACCTACCAACGAGCGCGGGGTTGCCCGCGAGTTTCGCATCGGACGCCAGATGAATGGCGTAATAGCGCATCCCAACAAATACGGTAACCAGCGCGGACCAGCGGAACCACGCCATCGCACCAGGCATGAGTTCAGGATAAATCTTGACGCGCAACTTGGGATCGCAGCTTTTCATCGCTGGCGTCAGAACAAGATTGAAGAAGTAGAGCAGGCCGATCCAAATGATGCCGAAGATGAGATGGAGCCAGCGAAGGGCCATCATTTCGTTGGCGTGCGGCGTGTCGAGAAAGGAGAAGTGCGGCTGCCACTCCGGAAAGCTCAGCGCCATCAAATGCAAAAGCATTCATGCACCTCGGTCACACTCTGTTGCTTACTGAGCATACATCAGGGAAATACGCAGTCAGGTGGTTCAATGTATCAGGGAGAGGGGCGCCTAGTGACTTTTTCGCAGCTCGTTTAGCGATTCACGGAGCTGCGGCTCATTCATAGCGGAGCGCGACTAGGGGATCGACGCGCATCGCGCGGCGGGCGGGGATACTACACGCGGCCGCAGCGACCGCCGCAAACACAATCGGGACAGAAAGAAAGGTTGGCGGATCATAGGGCGTAACCTGGTAGAGCATCGTCGCAAGCCCTCTGGCCGCTGCGAGCGCGGCAAGCACTCCGATAGCGAGGCCGATCAAGGTCAGCTTCATTCCCTCGCGGATGACCATACCCATCATCTGCGGCGGACTTGCGCCTAGCGCCGCCCGGATGCCAATTTCGTGCGTGCGCTGTGAGACCAGATTTGACATCACGCCGTAAATCCCGATCGCTCCCAAGAACAGGGCCAGGGCACCGAAGAAAATCATCAGTCTGGTTACTACGCGGTTCCCCGCGTCCACTACAGCCATCAACGTTTCAAGCGGCTCAACGGAAGAGATCGGCTGGTCGCGGTCCACGGTCCAGATGGTGTCGCGGACGGCAGTAGCCATCGTGGTGGAATCGGCGGCTGTTCGCACCACGAATCCGAGCGTGGCAGAAGGGAATTGCGCCAAGGGAACGTACATCTGTCTTTCGGGACGAGGGCGTAATTGGTACATCTTGACGTCGTTCACCACGCCCACGATCGTGGCGACGGTGTGCTGGTCGCCAAATCGAAGTTGGCGTCCAATGGGATCTTCGTTTGGCCAAACCTGCTCCGCCATGGTCTGATTGATAATTACAGACGGTGAACTGCCATAGGCGTCAGCGGAACTAAAGAAGCGACCTTTGAGCAAGCCAATCTGCATCGTTGAAAAGTAATTCGCAGATACCGCTGTGAAGTGCGTGCCCTGCCTTTCCCCTGGCTGAGGAGCGGGCTTCCCGACCGCTTCGAATTCGACTCCCTGGCCGAACCCGCCGAATGGCACATTACTCCCCACGCCAGCGACGTCCACTTGCGGCAGCGCGCGGATACGTGCCAACACGTCCTCATTGAAATTGCGCAGTTGCGATTCCTGCGTGTATCTGGTCTTGGGCAGCGCAAGCTGGGCCACCATGATGTTTGCCGGGTTGAATCCGGGACTAGCACGCACCGAAATGATGAAGCTCTTGACGAGCAGCGTCGTTGAGATGAGAACTACCACGGCCAGGGCAATCTCCGCGGCCACGAATATCCGCCGCAGACGTGCGCCGCATTTGCTGCCGGTTGCTTGTCCTGAGGCTTCCTTGAGAGTGTTATTCAAGTCGAGCTTCGAATTCTCGCGCGCTGGCGCGAGGCCGAAAACTACGCCGCACACCAGGGCGATTCCCAATGTGAACACCAGCGTCGTGAAGTCCAGATCGACGCGTCCGTAATTTATCAAGAATCCCCGAATGCGACCGGGGATCCAGGACTCGATCAGCTTCATGCCCCATAGGCCGAAGAGAGTACCTGCGACTCCGCCAAAAAAGAACAGCAGCAGCGATTCCGTCAGAAGCTGCCGCACCAGACGTCCCTCGGTGGCGCCAAGCGCCCCGCGAACGGCAAACTCCCTGGCGCGGCTGGTTGAGCGAGCCAGAATCAGATTCGCGACGTTAACGCAGGCGATCAGAAGGACCAGCGCCACAACCGCAAAGCAAATCATCAGCTCGGGTGCGCCCTCTTTCCTCCGGATGTCCCAAGTCATGGAGCTGATAAGCCAAGTCATGTTGGCGTTTGTCTGCGGAGACTGCCTCTCGAGACCGGCAAAAAACACGGTCATCTCCGCTTCGGCTTGCTTTGGGGTCACGCCGGGCTTCAGCCGGCCAAATGCGGGAAGCCAAGCGCCGCCGCGGTCCGTGCGCTGTTTATCGGTAAGCGCCAGGGGCGTCCATAAATTTGCGACCCCCATCAGCGGAAACTGAAATGTTCCGGGCATTACTCCGACCACGGTGTACGCTTCACCTCCAATGGCGACGTTGTGCCCAATGATTTTCGCGTCTCCAGCATATCGGCCTTGCCATAGTCCCTGGCTAAGAATGGCAACGTGCGGAGCGCCCGAACGATCGTCATCTGGCCTGAATGTGCGGCCTAAAATCGGCTTGGCGTCCAGAGTGTCAAAAAAATTCCAGCTCACTCGGCCGCCATCGACGAGCGCGGGAGGACCGTCGCCAGTAAGATTGAAACTCGTGCCGGTCCAAGCCACGGTTTGTTCAAACGAAGCGTTCTGCTTCTGAAAATCGAAGAAGTCCGCAGCGGACGTAGTGTTTTCCCTTGTCCAACCGTTTTTCTTGTCATGCGTCTCAAACACCATGAGCCGGTCCGACTGCGGATAAGGCAACGGTTTGATGATCCATGCATTGATGCAGCTGAAGATGGCGGTATTTGCCCCGATGCCGAGGGCGAGAGTGAGCACGGCGACAACAGTGAAGCCTGTAGACTTCACCAGCGTCCGAAGGCCATAGCGAATATCTTGGAGCACGGTTTCGATGAAGTTCACGCCGCGGGCATCGCGATGCTCTTCTTTGAGCTGTTCCATTCCACCGAATTCCAGGCGTGCGCGACGCCTGGCTTCCTGCGGCGGCAGGCCGGACTGGATCAACTTTGCGACTTGCTGCTCAAAATGGAAGCGCAATTCGTCGTCAAGCTCCGCCTCCACGTTTTTGCGGCGGAAGAGGGAGCGCAAGCGCAACAGCAGATCGTTCCACATGGCGTCTCCTAAGTGGTCTCCAGGATTTGCGCGACGGCGGCAGCGAGTTTACGCCAGGCGCTCTCTTCGCGTTCCAACTGCTTGCACCCGAGCCGCGTGAGTTCATAAAACTTGGCGCGGCGATTGTTTTCCGACGCACCCCAACGTGCCTTGATCCAGCCTTTGCGCTCCAGGCGATGCAGCGCAGGATAAAGGGAGCCTTGCTGTACAAAAAGAGCCTTGCTGGAGACCTGATGAATGCGCTCCGAGATGGCCCAGCCATGCTGTGGCGCAAGGGCGAGGGTGCGGAGGATCAGTAGGTCCAGGGTGCCCTGCGGGAGGTCTATTCGAGGGTCCGACATTTTGTTCCCCTATTGCTTCTACAGGGAACATACCCCTCCTCTTGTAGAAGTGCAAGGGGAAGATTGCGAACTCCGCGCGGTTCTCGACCGGCGGGAGGGCAGGCGTTAAGGATAGGTTCTTGCCACCGTTGCAGAGGGATTTGGTTGGTTGGGGAAATTGGTGCCCGAGAGAGGACTCGAACCTCCACGACCTTGCGATCACTGCGACCTGAACGCAGCGCGTCTGCCAGTTCCGCCACTCGGGCACGAGTGTGAGGAAGCAAGTTCCGTTGTTGCCGGAGCCGCTTGCAATGAGGCTTGTTCATTCTGCCCGGCAGGTTTCCCTTTGTCAACGCAACGCCCGGGATCCTCATTGAAAGCGCACGACGCAGGCGGTGCGGCCTGCCCGCGCCATCAGACGCCTACGGTCAGGCGGCGGAAGCGCGGCCGTCCTATAAGGTGCTTTAGTCTGTTGATTTTGCACCGGAAACTAGTGGTAGTTTGGGAGCAGGTTCCAGCCGGTTGGAGGCCTTAGCTGGTATCAGTCTTTGTGATACTCCCCACTAGAATTTTAGATTCAGAGTGCTATACTCCCGGCTGTAAACCCCTACATACCCCTTGTCGGCCCCTGCCGGCAAGTAGGATCGGTCCCAGTTGGGAGGTCACCATGGATTCACAATTCCTTTCAGGGCCGCTGCTCTATCTGTTGATCGCTTGGGGGATCGCTACCGCCGCATTCCTCGGTCTGCTGTTCCGGCGGAGTCTCCTCTCAAGCCACGAAGACGATCAAATCTTCCTCGATGCGGCTGAAGAACATATGGCTCAGGAACAGCGCGAGCTAGTCGCGAAGATCAACGCGCTTTCCCGGCCCATCATGGGAACGGGCATTCTGGCAGGCGTTCTGCTGCTGCTGATTGCCGGAATGTGGCTCAAGGAAGGGCTGAAGGGCCTTCTTTAGTGCTTCGGGTTTTCGCGACTGCTCAGGGCGGCTTCAGCGCGGCGCCGGCTTCGCGGGTTGCTGTTGCTCTGAAGGCGCGCTCGCCGGGGCGGGTTGCTGGGGCTTAGGGGCTGCCGAAGTGTGATTGAGCACGATGACCCAGTGGTTATCGCGCTTCTCGAGCACCACGGTCGTATGCCCCTGGGATTGCATCTGCTGGCCATCCACGACCGCCTGGAAATCCCACTGGTAGCATGCCCAACCCACAGGACCATTTACTTTGATGTAGGTATTTAAGCGATCCATGCGGACCTGCGTCATGCGCGTGCGCTGCTGTTGGTAAATCGCCACATAGTTGTTCCAACCGAAAATCGGGGGGGCCCACGAGCCGTTCACCATCGCAACATCGTCGGCGTAATCCTTGTGGAGCTTCTCGATGTCACCCAGCTGCCAGGCCCCCAGCATGTCCGAGAGGGTGTAATCGATCTGCTGCTCGTCCGTCAGCGAGATCAGCGGCTTGGAGGCATCCGCCGACGAAGACGAGTCTGTCTTTTTTTTCTTTTCTTTTTGCGCCGCGGCGGGAGAAACGCAAGCGAGAGAAAGAGCGGAAATCAACAATAATAGAAAGATCTTGCGCATCGCGCCGCGAGTAGAGCTAATTCCAGGATGATTCTTCATTCGTGTTTCACTCCCCGGTTGAAGAGAATAGCACGCGGAATTGTGCGTGGCAGCGACGTGCCCGGTTGGTTCACCTGCTCCAGGTCCTCGCTGTTCACATTTTCATTGGCAAGTTTGCGCTGCGGATAGATTCAGTGACTCCGCGACGCGCTGAGTAAATTGACGAAGAGCCGGTAAGCTCCCGGAACGCCTTCCGGCAATTGGCGGAAGAAGGCAAGTCCCGTGTAAATGTAAGCGCCCTTGCCGAGAGGCGTGTAGACAAGCCCGCCGTTGAGTTCCGGCTCGGCGGGATCGTGCATGCTCAGGAGCGGCGTGTACCTGGGATCGAATTCCGTCCAGAAATAGAGGCCGCGCTCCTGCATCCAGCCTTTGAAGTCGTCCTGCGTAATCTTGTTTGGGTGATTGAGCAGCGGATCGTTCGGTTTCAGGAATTTCACGAGAGAATTCTCGTCCGTGATCCGCGGGAGGGGACGAACGACCGGCGGCGTTCCTTCTTTTGCAGGCGGAAGCGGCGGCGAGATCAAGGCCGGGTACGGCGCGTATTGGAATTTGTCCCAGGCAAACTCGCGCTGGTATTGCACCACGAGAGTTCCGCCCCTGGAGACGTAATCCAGCAGCCGCTGGTTCGCTCCCGCCAATTCGGGACGAAGTTCGTAGGCGCGCACACCGATCACGATCGCATTGAACGGGGACAAATCGCGGAACGCCAGAGCCACGGCGTCCAGCATCTCGACGCGGATGCCCAGGCGCTGAAGCGCTTCGGGCACAGGCTCGCTTTCCGCGGTGACGTAGCCGACTCGGAGACTCTCCGGAACAATCACGTCAAACACATGCACGGCGCACAGAGCCGGCTCGCTCCACAGCTGCGTCGGCAAGGTTGGCAGTGGTTCCAGCGAAGTGGTGAATTTTTCCGCTTTTTCGCCGCGGGCGCGGTTGGCGGCGCGTTCCACGTACGCAGCAATTTTGAAATTCCCTTTGAGGAGCCGCAATGGCGGAGTCACTGTGAGCCGCGCATAGCGGTCCCCGGCGCCGTCAAATTTCAAAGGGGCGGGGGCGCCCGCCTTCCATCCGCGCGGCACGGTCAGACCTGCGCGAACTTCCGCCGCCTGCGTTGCGTACGAATGCACGCGGAGCAATACATCGAACGGTTTGCTCCGCCTGGCCGCAATTTCGATGGCTTGTTTGGGCTCGACCGCGAGCGTATAAGCCGGAACGATTCGCAGAGGCACGCGATCTGCTCGCGTCGAAGTTGCGCGCAATTGCACTACCGGTGCGGTGACAACGAACGTGTAGCCATCGATCACAGCCTCCTGGCTAGCGATCACGAGCGGAGGAGGTTCCGGGAGTAACGCCGCAGCGGGAGGCGGGGTGCGCAGAGGATTCGGCCCGGCAGAAACGGTAAGACGAATGGTTCCGCCGGTTTGGGGCTCCTCATTCGTAACATTCCAATCGGAGGGAAGCATTAGCGCGGGCTTCTTGAAATCACCCGTGACTTCGCCGCGACGATGAGTGTCCACGCGGACCGAGAACGTTTCACCGGAGACAAGTTCGCTGCGATCGGCGAGCGCATCCAACCGCAGCCCCGTGACGAGAGCCAGTGCTGCGTCTATCTTTTCCCGCTTTCGCTTCAGGCTTCGCGCGAGCGACGCGAGCGGCGCGGGGACCTGGTTCAAATTCGAAGGCACGGGCACTTCGTTGATTTTTCTCCCCGCAGCAACCAGGGAACCGGCAGCAGCCTTCCAATCGAGCCTCAGTGCCGCATCGCGAGCCACCAGGAGCGCGGCATCCACGGTTCGCATGAGGGGATCGACGCCCATGTTGCCAATTTCGTAGTCCTCGTCCAACGGGCCTAACGGCTGAGCCAAAAGTGCAGGATCGAATTGACCGCCATCTTCGCGCTGGAGCGCGACGGCGCGCCGCAGAAACGGCGAACCCAGAAACCCAGTAATCCCTTGCGTGCGATGGTTGGCAAACGCGTCGAGCCCGATTTCACGCCAGGATTTTCCATAGAGTGACGAAATTTCATCCAGGGGAAGCATATAACCCTTGGGGGACTCGCTACGGTCGAGGTCCAGCACAACCACGGGCTTGCGGTCACCCCATGGTGCTGAGTCCGGATCTTCCAGGGGAGAGCCGCGCAGCTTGAAGGAAGCGTCGGCTGCGAGCTGCACGGCCTTGGGTGTAAGCAATCCGGAGGCCTGATGATGGCCGTGCCCCCCGTGCACGCCTCCCCAGCCATTGATAACAACGTTGGGGCGGAAGCTGCGGATCACGCGGACCATATCTTCGAGGACCTGGTCGCCCCAGACCCGTTCGGTTTCCTCGGGGGTTTTCGAAAAGCCAAAATCTTTGGCGCGTGTAAAGAAAAGCCGTACGCCGTAGCCGCGCGTGGCCGCCAGCAATTCCTGCGTGCGGATCAATCCGAGTTGCGGTGCCTGCTCTGGGCCAAGGTCGTTCTGGCCACCCTCGCCGCGTGTCAGGGAAAGCAGCGCGACGTCAGCATGGAGCCCTCGGGCAAGATAGGTGAGCACAGCGCCGCTCTCGTCGTCGGGATGCGCCGTTACGCAGAGAATCCGCGTGGTGACGCGAGCCTTCTCGATTGCCTCGACAGTTTCCGGCAAGCCTGGGCCTGTACCCGGAGTTGGAGGAAATTGCGCAGGCGCAGGAACGGACAGCAACGCGGTTACGCCGCACGCAATCAAGACAAGGATCGCCAAACGTTGGAAATAGGAATTCACGCGACCTCCGCCACAAGGCTGCTTGGAATTCTTACTCTGAAACAGCAACGACCGGCTGCGAACTTGCAAATGGCCATTGTCTCACTTCCCTTGCGCGAATCAGAAACGCGAGTACCCCAAGTGCGATCTCCGCAAGGCCCCACTTTCGCGTCGGGCCGGTCTGCCAGAAAAGCCACGCCCATCCAATCATCGTCAGCACCGCTGGCAGGGGATACAGCCACATCTTGAATGGCAGCCCTTGCGTGCCGCGGCGCCGCCGCAGCAACATTACTCCGACCGCCTGGCCGATGAACTGTACCAGCAGCCGCATGGCTAAAATTCCGGCGATGGCCTGCTTCAGCTTAAGGGAAACGCTGAACAAGAACGCTAGTCCGGCTAGGACTAACAGTGAGACATGAGGGAAGTGTTTCGTGGGATGAACTTTGGCGAACACCGGGAAGAAATTCCCGTCGCGAGCCGCCGAATAGGGCACTCGCGATGCGCCGAGCAAAACGGAGAATGCCGACGCCACGGCGATCCACAAGATCATTCCGGTTACGAAGCGCGCTGCTGCTTGCCCGTATAGCCGTTCGACAAACAAGCTGGCGATGAAATCAGAATTCTGCGCCTCGCGCCACGGCACCACCCCCAGAATGCTGGTCTGCATCGCCAAGTACAGAATCGCAATCCCCAGCACGGAAAGAAAAATTCCGCGGGGAATATTCCTTTCGGGATCCTTGATCTCGCTACCGAGATGGCAGATGTTGTAGTAGCCCCAATAGCTGTAAATCGTGCTGACCATCGCAGACCCCAGCCCCGCAAACCACACCCACGACAGATGGAAAGCATCGGGCGGAAAATCAAATGCAATCCTGGCGTTGAAATGTGTTGCCCCTCCCCAGATCAGCCATAGCATCGTTCCCACAACACCAATCCACAACAAAACAGAAATTTTTCCAATTGTGCTGATTCGTCGATAAAGCAGAAATACAATAACGATGACCAGTCCGCCCGAAATGGCCTTCGCCTCAAGCGGTGTGAATGCGTGCAGATATCCGGCGTACTTTGCAAAGCCAATCGAGGCGGAAGCCACGGAAAGCGGCGCCTGCACCAAAGTCTGCCAAACGAACAAGAACGACATTAGGCGGCCCCAGCGTTCGGGTCCGTATGCCTCTCGCAGGAAGACGTAAGTTCCGCCCGCTTTCGGCATTGCCGCGCCAAGCTCGGACCAAACAAAAGCATCCAGCGTCGCCAGAAGCGCTCCCGCCAGCCACGCGATAAGCGCCTGCGGCCCGCCCATTGCTCGAATCACCAGGGAACTGACCACGAAAGGTCCGATCCCCACGATCTCGATCATGTTCAGGGCAACAGCTTCCTTCAGTCCCAAACCGCGTTCCAGGCCAGGGCTTGCCGTATTGTTGTCTGCTTTCACGGGTCCGCCGAGAATAACAAAAGCGTCGCGCCCCACCTAACAGGATTCCTTCCATACAAAAGCCATTTCGGTTTGCAACTCTGCTTGAACAGCTTAAACTCGTCCGGCGCAGAGCTTGACCTGCGCAATCTTTCTCGGACGGGGACGATGAGTTTATTGCAGATCGCCCGGTGCTTCGGCATGGCTTGCCTGCTTCTCCTGGGGCCTCTTTCGATTCCCGCGCGCGCTTCGAGTCTCGCTCTGCCGCCAGAGACGCCCGCCATCCTCGACAAGATTTATTCCTTCGACCTGCAGGGAGCCGTCGAAGCCGCGCAACACCTGGAACACGAACGGCCCAATCATCCTCTTGGCTATTTGCTGGAAACGGAAGCATTGTGGTGGCGGATATGGTGTGACTCTGCCGATTTCAAATACGGAATGAGCGATGCCCGGCGCCGCCCCAAACTCGAATCGGACCGGCGCTATTTTGAATTGGCCGCCAAGGCTTTGTCGCTTGCGGAAGGGCGGAACAAGCAGGGTGAAACCGCGGAAATGCAATTTTATGCCGGCATGGCAGAAGCCGCCTCGGCGCGGCTTTTTGCGTTGCGCGGCGAGAATCGCAACACGGCACGCTCCGGGGTGCGTGGACGCGAGCATTTTTTGCGCACCAAGACGCTGGATGCGGATCTCGTCGACGCCGACCTGGGTCTGGGGCTTTATAACTATTATGTGGATACGCTGAGCTCGCTCGCCCGGATCCTGCGTTTTTTTATGGGCATCCCCGGCGGCTCAAAGCAGGACGGCGTGCGCCTGCTTGAACACGCCATGGCACAGGGCGCCCTCACTTCAAACATCGCGCGCTTTTATCTTGCGCTGAACCTGCACCGTTACGATCAGCAGTATGAAAAAGCGCTCACTATTCTCGACCCGCTCGCTGAGAAATACCCTGCAAACCCTCTGTTTCAACTAGCCCGCGGCGACCTCTACGCCAAGCTTGGCCGAAAGCAGCAAGCTTTGGCTGGTTATCGCGCCGCAAGCGCATTAGCGGTCCAGGATGCGGAATGTCAAAACCATGTACGCGAGTTGGCGCGCGTATCGATGGCCGCGGTTGGTTCACCATAGCGGGGCCGCCCCCGCGAAATCACAGCCGCAAATTCTGCAAGAGCTCCACGGCGGCCGTCTTCTCCCTACCCAAATACTCCGGCATCTACATTGACCGCATCCCCTTCCAGATGGTAATCATGTAGGATTGAACGAGTCCCAGGATTCGTGGCAAAGTGCGTCCTCAAGCAGGGGTGGACACAAACTGGGTGGCGCTCCCGTTCCCAGCTTCGTCACGGTCAACGCGCAGCACAAAACTGGCATCACACCCCCCGAAGTGCGGTGGCGCCACGGGCGCTCCCCGTTCGCGCTGGCAGGCTGGCCCTGGCACTGCCGGGTCGTCAGAATAGATGAAGGAGTCTCCATGAAGCGGTATTGGACAGCAATGGCTGTCGCACAAATGGCGATTTTCGCGGTAGCCGGCTGCAACGACTACGGCAACACGTTTCAGAACAATACCGGCGCTTTTGTTTCCTTTCTTTCACCAGCCCAGATCAGCGCTGGCAACGGAGACTTTACGCTGACAGTGAATGGCCGGGGCTTTGTCCTGAAGACGGTAGTGCAATGGAATGGCAAAGCTCTGGCCACGACGGTCCCGGTGGACAGCACGGGAGTCGCCCTTGGGGACACTGTCACCGCGACAGTCCCCGCAGCCTTGGTTGCCAAACCCGGCGTTGCCACGATCATTACTGTGAATCCCGCATCCGGTGCTGGGCAGAATGGCCTCTCGAATCCTCTGGCCTTCACAATTAATCCGCCGCCGAATCCTTTGCCGGGGCTGACGAGCATTAGCCCCGCAAGTGCGCCTGCAGGCAGCGCCTCATTTACGCTGATGCTCAATGGTTCTGGTTTTCTTCCTTCCACGGACCCCTCAGGAGGATCACAGGTGAATTGGAGCGTCGGCGGGGCGCAAAGAAAGCTGACAGTTCTTTCCGGAGCAACATCCTCCCAGATTCAGGCGACCGTCACTTCCGACCTGCTCGTCAATTCAGGATCGACAAACTTGACCGCGAGTGTAACGGTTTTCAATCCTCCGTCTCCTGCTCCGGCAGGTTGCACCACGGCTTGTACGGGCGGCGGAGGCGGAGGTTCGAGTGCACCCGCAACCTTTTTTATTTGCCCTTCGAGCGGATGTCCGCCGGGCACTCCGGCTAGCGTTCCAGCGGCGGCGCTTGTTGCCGAAGAGACTCCAGCGCTCAGTCTTGACGGGCGCTATGTTGCCTACACCGCGGTGCAGAATGATCATGCTCAGATTTTTTTGCGCGATACCTGCGAGGGTGCCGCGGCTGCTTGCCAATCGCACACGACTCTTCTTTCCGCAGCGGCTGACGGCACTGCGGCAAACGACGATAGCCGCATGCCTTCGATGAGCGCCGACGGACGCTATGTGGCTTTCAGCTCGGCCGCCACGAATCTCGTGGAAAATGCGCCGTCGGGCCGGCAAATCTATCTGCTCGATACTTGCGCCGGGGCGGGAGATTCCTGCAAGCCGTCGATGAATCTAGTCTCTACCGATGCGAACGGAGCATTGGCCGGAACGGAAAGCATTCTGCCTTCGGTCAGCGCTTCGGGGCGCTTCGTCGCGTTTCTGGCCATCACTCCGAGCCATTCTGCGAATCAGGCTTCCGCGCAGTTGAAGACTTCCGCGAGCGGCAACAACAGCGGCTATCGCCAGGTGTTCATCCGCGATATGTGTATCGGCGTGACGAACTGCACGCCGAAGACCACGCGGATTTCGCTTCAGCCGAGTGACGGGACTGGCACAACCTCGAAGCCCGCCGGCCCGGCATTAAGCAGTAATGCCAAACGCGTTGGCATCGATGGCGCGAGCGCCTCTCTTTTCATGCGCTCGGTTGCCGTGGATGACCGCATCTTCCTGGCCATTACGGATCAGCAGCGTTGAGCTGATTTCGCGAAATAATTTTCAGTTGAACCGCACCTTGATGTCCGGGCGTTTCTCCAGGTGCACAGAATCGATGAAGCGCACTTGCCGTTCATCGAGCGTCAGAATCATGGAGCTGGTGCGCACGCCTTCGCCGAAGAACCGTACGCCCTTCAGCAAGTTTCCATCGGTCACCCCGGTGCACGCGAAAATCATTTTCTTTCCCGGTGCAAGATCTTCCGTGTCGTAAATCCGCTTTGTGTCTTTCACGCCCATCTTCGCCAGGCGCTCCGCGTGCTCCGGCTTACTAACCACCAGGCGCGCGAGAATCTGACCGTTCAGACAGCGTAGCGCCGCCGCTGTCAGCACCCCCTCCGGAGCGCCGCCCGTTCCCATTACGGCGTGTACGCCAGTGCCGATCACCGACACGGAAATTCCTGCCGACAAGTCGCCATCGCCAATCAAGCGGATGCGCGCGCCCGCCGTGCGTATCTCTTCAATCAGCTTTTCGTGCCGCGGCCGGTCGAGCACGATCACGACAAGATCTTCGACGTCGCGGTCCAGCCGCTTGGCAATGGCCTTCAAGTTGTCGGCTACCGGGGCATCCAGGTCCACTGCGCCTTTGCAGGACGGTCCCACCACCAGCTTTTCCATGTACAGATCCGGCGCGTGCAGCAATCCGCCACGCTCGCTCGCTGCCAGCACTGCGATAGCGTTCGCCGCGCCCGTTGCGCACAGGTTCGTGCCTTCCAGCGGGTCTACAGCAATGTCTACTTGCGGAAACAACGCTTTCGGCGCATGCGTTCCCAGTCCGACCTTCTCGCCGATGTACAGCATCGGCGCTTCATCGCGCTCGCCTTCGCCAATCACAATCGTTCCGTCAATCTCCACCGAGTCCATGGTCTTGCGCATAGCTTCCACGGCCATTTCATCGGCATGGTGCCGATCACCGAATCCCATCGTGCGCGCCGCCGCAATGGCCGCGTTTTCCACCACGCGCAAAAAATCCAAGCTCAGTTGTTCTTCCATCCGGCTCTCCCCTCCATTCCACGAACCATGGGCGGCCAATCATAGGCCAAGTGGCCCCGCATCGTCGACACCTGTGAGGATTCGGTTGCGCCTCCGCGCCAAACGGTCTATAAAATCACGCGCGATTGCTTTGCCCTGAGGTGTTTCATGATGCGCAATTTGCTCGGCGGTTTCGTCTCATTGTGTTTCCTCGCTTCCAGCACGTTCGCTCAATCCAACCCGTGTTCCCTAAGCGACCACACGGAGTACACCAAGAAAATTAAGGAGTTCACTACCGAATCCTTCTTCAGCACCGAACTCGTCGACCATCTACCTCTCAGCTCCTGCGTACCCGCCCCCGACGCATCCCTCCATCACATTGTGGGCGCGCCGGACGTTCTTGATTACACCAAAGACATCAACGCGTATTTCAGACTGCTCGCCAGCAAGAGCCCCCGGGTCAAGGTCTGGAGCATCGGCACGTCCGAAGAGGGCCGCGAGATGCTCGTTGCCGCCGTTTCCGAAGAAGCCAATCTCGCGAAGCTCGATCGCTACAAGGAAATCACTGCTCGCCTCGCTGATCCCCGTAGCCTCGGGGAGGCCGACGCGCAAAAGCTAATCGTCGAAGGCAAGCCCATCTACTGGGCCGACGGCAGCATCCATTCGCCGGAAACCGGCTCTCCGGAAATGCTTATGGAGCTTGCGTATCGCCTCGCGGTGGAAGACACGCCCTTCATTCAAAAAATCCGGCGCGATGCCATTGTGCTGATCACCCCCATCGTCGAAACGGATGGCCACGACCGCATGGTTGACATCTATATGCAGCATAAGAAACATCCTGACCAGCCTCCGTATCCCCTCATCTGGTGGGGTCACTACGTTTCCCATGACAACAACCGCGACAATCTCGGCGTCAGCCTCGCGCTCTCCCGCAATATGCTCAAGACGTACCTCGACTGGCATCCCACCGTCATGCACGATCTGCACGAGTCCGTTCCTTATCTGTACATCATGACCGGCACCGGGCCTTACAATGCCTGGCTCGACCCGATCGTCATCAGCGAATGGCAGGAGATGGCCTATCACGAAATTGAAGAGATGACTAAGCGGGGCGTCATCGGCGTTTGGACTCACGGCTTCTACGACGGTTGGGCCCCCAACTATCTGCTCTCCATCGCCAACAATCACAACTCCATCGGCCGATTCTATGAAACTTTCGGCAACGCTGGCGCTGATACTCGTGTCCGCACTCTTCGCCCGCCCGATACCAGCCGCGAGTGGTATCGTCCGAATCCGCCGCTTCCCAAAGTGAGATGGTCCGCCCGCGACAACATTAATATGCAGGAGAGCGCCATTCTTTTCGGCATGAATAACCTGGCGTCCAACGGTCAGAAATTTCTCAATAATTTTTATTTGAAGAGCAAGCGTGCCGTCGAAAAGGCCCGCACCGAAGGCCCTGCCGCCTGGGTCTTTCCCGCGGACGATCCTCGGCTCGCCGAACAGGCCAGCCTGTTGAATCTCCTGCAACTCCAGGGCGTCGAAGTTCACCGCCTCGAAAAGGAGTTGCGCATCCCGGCGGATCGGAGTGCCCAGGAATCCCCTAGCGACAAGGAAAAAGACAAGGAAAAATCAACTGAAAAATCCGATGCCGCAGCCAAATCGAAAGAAGAAAAGAGGCCTGCTGAAACTGTCATCCCTGCAGGCAGCTACGTTGTGCGCATGGACCAGCCCTACAGCCGTCTTGCCGATATGGCCCTCGATACGCAGTATTACAGTCCGCGCGATCCTCGTTCCTATGACGACACCGGTTGGACCCTCGGCGCATTGCGCAACGTAAGAACGACACGCGTCACCGATCTCTCCATCCTCGGAGCCGCGATGCAAAAAATGGGGAGAATCGATCCTCCGGGCGGAATTGACGGGCAGGGCAAGACTTTTCTCGTCCAGCACAACGCGGACAACACCCTCGCGTCATTGCGCTTCCGCCTCGCCAGCGTTTCCATGGAGGCCGCGGAGGATTCCTTCGAAGCCGATGGCATCAAATTCAAGGCCGGCTCCTTCATTCTTGGCAATGCCGATCGTGGCCAACTCGAAAAAGCCGCTAAAGATCTTGGCATCAGAGTCCATTCCACGAACGCCGCGTTGAGCGTCAAAACGCATCTGCTTGCCGCTCCCCGCATCGCTCTAGTCCACAATTGGCAGAACACGCAAAACGACGGCTGGTTCCGCATTCCCATGGACGAGCTGAAAGTCCCCTACACGTACGTTGCCGATACCTGGCTGCGAGAAACCCAAAATCTCCGCGAAAAGTTCGACGTCGTCATCCTTCCTCCTATGGGCGGAGGTGGGCCCGCCGGCCTGAGCGCCGTGCTACGCGGCTTGCCGATGCGAGGCGATCCGCGTCCCTGGAAAAATTCCGCCGAGACTCCCAACTTTGTGGCGCCCGGACTCGACTCCACTGACGACATCCGCGGCGGCCTCGGGTATCAAGGGCTTGCAAATCTCGAGCGTTTCGTCCGGGAGGGTGGCCTGATCATAGCGGTGCAAACTAGCACCTCAATCCCCGTCGCCGGCGGCATGACCGAAATGGTGAACGTTTCCGATGCTCGCGCCATGCAAGCGCCCGGCAGCGTTGTGCTCTCCATGATTGACGACAAGAAAAGCCCCATCACCTACGGTTACGACGAGAAACTCTACGTCTATTTCCGGGCTGGTCCTGTGATTTCCGTCGGCGGCAATTTCGGCGGACCCGGCGGCGGTGGATTCGAAGAAAGCCCAGGCGGTTCAGGACGCTCTAGCGGTCGCGGGACCGCGAGCGACCCGGACATCATCCAAGCCCGCCCCTATGAGCCTCCCGAAAAACCCGTCAAGCGCACTCCTCACGAACAAGAACTTTACGTTCCCGAAGATCTACCAGACTTTGCCCGCTTTGCGATTCCGCCGAAAGACCAGCAGCCGCGCGTCGTCCTGCGCTTCGCCAACGATAAAGATTTGCTTCTAAGTGGCATGATCACCGGGGGCAACGAAATCGCCGACAAGCCCGCCGTCGTGGATGTTCCGCACGGCAAGGGCCACGTCGTCCTTTTTGCCAACAATCCCATGTGGCGCGGCGAAACCACGGGCAGCTATTTTCTGGTCTTCAACGCCATGCTCAACTTCGACCATCTCGGCTCCGGCAGCGTTGTGATCACGAGCAAATAGGCGGCAGACCCAACCGACCGAAAACTGTTGCTCCGCGCGTGGAAGCGAGGACTGCATCGCAACCGCGAGAGTCGGCTACAATGCTGCGCGGAGGCCCCATGTCCAAATCGCGCAGGGATTTCTTGACCCAGACTTCGCTCGGTCTCATCGGCGCAGCCGTCGCTACAAACAGCACCGCGCAAATCAACACAGAAGAAATCACGCAGGAGCCCGCCCAACTTCCGCCTGGAGCGCCGCCCGCCTTTGGCACCGGGCCGGCTTTCGGACCCGAAGTGTCCACTACGACCTTCGTCGAAGCAGAAAAACTCGTACAAGTGAACTTAACGCCCGCCGACTGCGCTCTCGCAGCGGGATCCTGGCGCGTAAACCTTGCCTCCCTTTACGAGCGCCGCACCGGTCCACGCACCGTCGCGTTCGAACCCACGCTCGCACCCTTCTCGCGTTACCATTCTGTCCTTCCGGGCCAGCCCGCGGACCCGCAGCGTGATCAATTTATCCGCACGAAAACCGACCCAGGCCCGCTGCCCTCCAACGACGCGGACATCGCCTTCGCCCCCGTCACACGACTCTCGCGCTGGATCGAGCAGCGCAAGCTCACTTCCGAACGCCTCACGCAAATCTATCTGCGCCGCATTGAGCAATTCGATCCCAAGCTCCGCTGCATCATTACTCTCACGCGCGATCTCGCCCTCGCCCAAGCCAAAAAGGCCGACGAGGAAATTGCAGCCGGCAAATACCGCGGCCCGCTTCACGGTATTCCCTGGGGCGGGAAAGACCTTCTTGACACCGCCGGCATTCCCACAACGTATGGCGCCGAGCCTTTCCGCAATCGCATTCCCAAGGACGACGCCGCCGTAGTCAAGCGCCTTCACGCCGCGGGCGCCGTGCTTCTCGCAAAACTCAGCCTCGGAGCCCTGGCGCTCAATGACATTTGGTTTGGAGGCCAAACCATGAACCCGTGGCTGCTCGAGGAAGGCGCGTCCGGCTCCAGCGCCGGGCCAGGTGCGGCCACCGCTGCAGGTCTGGTCGGCTTCTCGATTGGCAGCGAGACGGGCGGAAGCATCGTCAGCCCCAGCATGCGTTGCGGCATCACCGGATTGCGTCCCACCTACGGCCGTGTGCCGCGCACCGGCGCCATGACTCTTTGCTGGTCGCTCGACAAGCTTGGTCCCATGACGCGCACCGTCGAGGACGCGCTGCTCGTTTTGCAAGCCATTTCCGGGCCGGACCCGGGCGATCTTTCCAGCGTTCCCAGCCATCTCGATTTTGATTCGAACGCCAACATCAAGGGCCTGCGCGTCGGCTATTTCTCCGTGTGGATGAAAGAAGATCCCGCCACCGCAGTGGACCGAGCCGCTCTGGACATTCTTTCTAAGCTGGGCCTCGTTCCTGTAGAAGTTCATCTTCCCAACTGGCCGTACAACTCCCTCAACCTGATTCTCTTTGCTGAAGGCGCCGCTGCTTTCGAGGAACTCACACTCAGCCACGGCATTGATCAGCTCAAGGTGCAGACGCCCGACGCTTGGCCCAATCTTTTTCGTCAGTCGCGGTTCCTTTCCGCTGTGGATTTCGTCCAGACCGACCGCTTCCGCCGCAAAGTCGCGCAGGAGATGGCCCGCATCTTCTCGGAAGTGGATTTGTTGCTCGTGCCTTCGTTGCGCGACGAAATGCTCACCATCAGCAATCAAACCGGCCATCCTTCTCTCACCTTGCGCGCCGGCTTCGTCGAAGTTTCCGAAGCGCGTTCGGATTGGGCGCCTGATCCGATAAATCCTCTGCCCAAATTTTCTCCCCCTCGCCGAGTGCCTCATGGCATCACTCTTATCGGCCGTCTCTTCGAGGAAGGCACACTCGGCCGCGTGGGCATCGCCCTCGAGCGCGCCTTCGCCGTCGCCGGCCAGCGTCCCCCTTCCTTCTGATCCGCCGCGGAGTTATTCTTGGGAGTGCTTGCGGTGGCATTCGAAAGCGGAGCCACACTAGCGGAAGCGCAGTTTTCAGTCTGCAATTTTCGATTGGCAAGCCGCCTTGCTTGCGAGGGCTCTGGACCATACAATTCTCAGATGTTCGACGTACACCGCTCCTTGCTTTTCCTTGCCGCTGCGCTGCTGCTGGCCATCACTCCAGGGCCAGGAATCTTTTATGTTTTGGCGCGCAGCCTCGCCGGAGGCCGCCGTGAGGGCATCGTTTCTTCCTTCGGCACCTTTGTCGGTGGACTCTCCCATGTTCTCGCCGCCGCCCTTGGCATCTCCACGATCCTTGCTGCATCCGCTATGGCCTTTCACACCGTCAAATACGCGGGCGCTGCGTATCTCGTTTGGCTGGGGATTCGAATGATTCGCACGCGAAATACGGAGCTGGCCGCTAGTGCGTCGCGGCCCCTCGGTTCGGGCGCTTTTCGCCAGGGGATTCTTACTGAAGTTCTTAACCCGAAGACGGCCCTGTTTTTCCTTTCCTTTATTCCGCAATTCATTTCGCCGGAGCGAGGTCACGTCTTTCTTCAATTCATAATTCTCGGCGCTCTGTCCGTGCTGCTTAATACCGCCGCCGACCTTCTCGTGGTTGTCCTTGCCGCTCCTCTTGAGCGCAAACTCAAGAGTAGTGTGCGTTTCCGCCGTGGCCAGCGTGTCGCGTCCGGCCTCGGAATGATCACCCTGGGGACTTACGTCGCCATTGCCGATACGCAATAATGAATCCTTGGAGAAAATCCTTATGAGCAAAAAGAAAGAAATCTCGCGCCGCGCGTTCCTCACGGAAGTCGCTGCCGGCGGCGCCGCGTGCGCCATTGTTCCCAGACACGTTCTCGGCCGCGGTTTCACTCCGCCGAGCGATACCCTCAACATCGCTGGCGTTGGAGTCGGGGGCATGGGCCGCACCAATCTGGTCAATCTCTCAAGCCAGAACATCGTCGCGCTGTGCGATGTGGACTGGGGCTACGCCGGCAAACGGCTCGACCGGCTCGATATCGACATCGAGCGCCTGAACAAGCGCATCGAGCTGCCAGCGCCGCCGCCTCCGGGCGAGCCCCCCGGAGAGTTCGATCCCGTGAAGGCCCAGGCGCGCGTCGACCTGATGGTCAAGCTCAAGACCGAACATGTGCCGAAGGCCCGCCGCTACACCGATTTTCGTGACATGCTTGAACATCAAACGGACATTGATGCCGTTGTGGTGGCCACGCCCGATCACATGCACGCGCCCATCGCCTTGGCGGCCATGGAGCTTGGCAAACATGTTTACGTTCAGAAGCCGCTTTGCTGGTCAGTCGAAGAAGCACGCAAGCTCTCCCGCCGCGCGAAAGAAACCAAAGTCATCACGCAGATGGGCAACCAGGGGCACTCCTCGGACGAGGGACGCACGGCCGTCGAGTACGTCTCGACCGGCGCGATCGGCGACGTCCGGGAAGTTCATATCTGGACGAACCGCCCACTCGGGTTTTGGCCTCAAGGTGTCCCGCGCCCTGAGCCGCTAAAGGCGGGCCCCGAACCTCTTAAGTGGAGCGGCCGCGACGTCAATACGCGTTTAGCTGCTGCGCTTTGCGGCGACTACCCCGTTCCGGGCGGCCTCGCATGGGACCTTTTCCAAGGCACTGCTGCCTCCAACGTGAACTATCACCCCATCTATCACCCGTTCAACTGGCGCGGCTGGACTGATTGGGGCGTCGGCGCTATCGGCGATATGGGAGCGCATTTGATCGATCACACGATGTGGGCGCTCGATCTTGGCTTTCCGACCAGCGTTGAAACCGTCTCGACTCCTTTTAACGGTGCCTCTTACCCCAGCGCCACACTTACGTTCTACGAATTTCCCGCGCGCGGCGCGATGCCCCCCGTCAAGCTCACCTGGTACGACGGAGGCCTCAAGCCCAACAAGCCCGAAGAGCTCGGCGATGAAGAATTGAACAAGGAAGGGGGCGCGCTGCTCATCGGCAACAAAGGCAAGCTCCTTTACGACACCTACGGCTACAAGCCTCGGCTCTTGCCAAAGTCGCTCCACGAATCCTTCGGCAAGCCGGCGCAAAGGCTCCCGCGCATCGCCGGCCAGTTCCACGAAATGAACTGGGTCGACGCCTGTAAGGGAAAAGTCGAGGCTTCCTGTCCGTTCGAGTACGCCGCCCGCCTGACCGAGGTCATGCTCCTCGGCATCGTGGCCCTGCGCGCCGGAAGGAAGATCTATTACGACGGCCCCAATATGCGCGTCACCAACGCGCTTCAAGCGAACGACTTTTTGCGCCGCGAGTACCGCCAGGGCTGGTCCATCTAAATTGGTCGAAGATCAACTAACCAGGTGCCGCGGGCGCCGCCCACCAGCTTTTCTTGTGAGGAGCTTGTCCTGTTGTGGTCTTCACGCGCCTTGCTGATAAAGCAAGGGTTTGCGCGCCGTCAGTGAACCGCTCGGGCCCCTGCCCGAAAACTGTCCCTTTGGCCGTTGTGTCTTACGCCTAATTCCGGTATTAATCTACTAAATCGGATGGTCCATCTCTTTGCTTCCTCGCTGGGACAAAGCATGTCCCGCCAGGAGATCTCATGCATGAAGACCCAGCTACGGACCTCGCCACGAATCGCTTGTGCTCTCGGTCTTTGCAAGCCTGGATCTCTCGCTCCGCAATTGGTTTGAGGTAAGTATCCGTTTAAGAAAGGACACCCGTGTTTCGCAAATTTGGGTCCTTCTCCCTCGTTATCTTCGCCGCTCTTACTGCGGGGCCTTCCCTCAACGCGCAAGTCGAATCAGGGCTGCATTCTCGTCCCCGCATCACCCAAAGCATCAATGAAATGGATCGTTTGGCGCTTTCGGGCAACACCCGTCCTGAAGCGCGCCTGGCGAACGACCGCGGTCCGGTGGCAAACGACTTTGTCATGGAGCACTTGCTGCTCCAATTGAAGCGCTCTCCTGAACAGGAACTCGCGCTCCAGCAATTCATCGATGAACTCCACACCAAAGGCTCGCCAAACTTCCATCATTGGCTGACCGCACAGGAATTTGGTGAGCGATTCGGGTTGGCAAAGCCGGATCTTGATACCGTGACGGCCTGGCTGCGATCCCATGGTTTTCGCGTCAACATGGTCTATCCCAGCGGCATGCTTATCGATTTCTCCGGCACGGCAGCCCAAGTTCGCAAGACTTTTCAAACCGAAATTCATCGTTTGGAAATCAAAGGCGAAAAACACATTGGCAACATCAGCGACCCTCGAATTCCCGCGGCTCTCGCTCCCGTCATCGCTGGAGTCGTGTCTCTCCATGATTTCCGTCCGCATATGATGCACCATCTGCGCAGACCCAATACGGAATTCACCTTTACGGACGCGTTCGGCAACCCCAACTACGCTGTCGTGCCCGCGGACTTGGCCACAATTTACAATTTGAATCCCCTCTTCACCACGGGCATTTCAGGACAGGGCCAAACCATCGTGCTTATTGAAGACACGGACGTGTTCAGCGCTTCGGACTGGACTACTTTCCGCTCGACGTTTGGTCTTTCCGGCTACACTTCTGCTTCATTTGCGCAGGTTCATCCGCCGGCTCCTTCCGGTCCCAACAACTGTGGTGCTCCTGGCACTTTTGCTCCTAACAATGCGGAAGCCATTCTCGACGCGGAATGGGCCAGCGCTTCCGCCCCCGGCGCCGCCATCGAAATGGCAGCTTGCGCCGACACCAGTACCACGTTTGGCGGATTGATCGCCATCCAAAACCTCATCAACGCCGCCACGCCACCTCCGTCGATCATGAGCCTCAGCTATGGCCAGTGCGAAACGGTGAACGGCGCAGCCGCCAATGCTGCCTACAATTCGGCTTATCAACAAGCTGTCACCGAAGGTGTTTCCGTTTTTGTTGCTGCAGGTGACAGCGGCGCGGCAGGTTGCGACAATAGCGTTGCGGAGGCAACTCACGGCATCGCCGTCAACGCTTTCGCTTCTACGCCTTACAACGTCGCTGTTGGCGGTACCGATTTCAGTGACACTTACTCCGGCACCAACGCCACCTACTGGAATTCCAGCAATACTTCTGCGTTCGGTTCCGCTATTTCCTATGTTCCGGAAATCCCCTGGAATGATTCCTGCGCCGGCGCACTCCTCACGGCTTACGTGGGCTTCAGCCCAACCTACGGCTCAACGAGTCTTTGCAACGACCCGCTCTACGGCTCGTTCTTCCAGACCACCGTGGCCGGCGGAGGTGGCCCCAGTGGATGCGCCACCGGAACGCCGTCCACAAGCGATGTCGTGAGCGGCACATGTCAAGGATGGCCCAAGCCTTCCTGGCAAAGCGTTCTCGGCAATCCCAACGACGGCGTCCGGGACACTCCGGACGTTTCTCTTTTCGCCGCGGACGGACTCTGGAGCCACTATTACATTTTCTGCTGGTCGGATACCGCGCACAGCGGAGCTACTTGCGGTTCCGATCCCAGCGCCTGGAGTGGTGCGGGCGGCACGTCTTTTGCCTCGCCCATCATGGCGGGCATTCAAGCGCTCATCAATCAGAAAGCGGGCGGTCCTCAGGGCAATCCCGCGCCTGCTTATTATCAGCTTGCTGCGGCAGAATATGGTTCCGCTGGAAATAGCTCGTGCAATTCTGACAATGGCAACGCCGTCGCCAACAGCTGTATTTTCTACGATGTCACTTCCGGGGACATGGACGTGGACTGCATCGGCCCGAACTGCTTCTTCGCCGATGGCTCCGTGGGCGTACTTTCAACTTCCAATACGTCCTTTGCTCCTGCCTACGGCACCACCATCGGCTGGGACTTTGCCACCGGCATCGGCACTATCAACGCCGCCAACTTAGTGAACAATTGGCCCGGGTCGGCAACTCAACCAAGATTCGCCCTCTCAGCGTCCCCCACAAGTCTTGCTTTCCCCCAAGGTGCCTCGGGCTCGACCACCATTACAATCAATCCTCTGAATGGATTCAACAGTGCTGTGAACTTGAGCACGTCAGGCTTGCCCGGCGGAGTCAGTGCCAGCTTCGGTACCAATCCCGCGACATCCGGCAGCGTCTTGACTCTGTCCGCGACCGCAACGGCCATGACTGGTACCTTCACTGTGACTGTCACGGGTACTTCGGGTAGCTTAAGCGCCACAGCTGCAGTCAACCTTATTGTTAATCCCACAGGTGATTACACGCTCTCGGCTTCTCCGAGCAGCCTGACCGTCGTCCAGGGAGCCAGCGGCACGAGCACCATTACGGTCGCTCCACTCAGCGGTTTCAACAGCAGCGTCACCTTATCTGCATCGGGGCTGCCCAGTGGCGTGACGGCGTCGTTCAATCCTAGCAGTGCGACCAGTACGAGCACGCTGACGCTCGCAGCCAGCTCCACAGCGGCAACAGGAACCGCTACGGTAACCATTGCCGGAGCATCTGGGGGTTTGTCGCATTCGACTACGGTGTCCATCACCGTGAAGGCCCCGCCGAGCTACACGCTTTCCGCGTCGCCAAACAGCTTGACGATTCCGCAGGGAGCCAGCGGCACGAGCACCATCACGGTCACTCCACAGAATGGTTTCAACGGCAGTGTCACTTTGTCAGCGTCCGGCTTGCCCAGCGGTGTAACGGCGTCGTTCAACCCTAGCGGCACAACCAGCACCAGCACGTTGACGCTCACCGCCAGCAGCACGGCGGGAACAGGAACCGTCACGCTAACCGTCACGGGTTCGTCGCCGGGCTTGATCGCGACTACTTCAGTCACCCTAACTGTGAATGCTGTGCTCCCACCACTTCCTTCCGCCTGGTCCGACGGGGATATTGGTTCGGTGGGCGTAGCTGGGAGCGCCGGCTACTCCAACGGAACCTTCACAGTGCAGGGAGCCGGGGCGCAGATCTACGGGACTGCGGATGCA
>Ga0207665_10000019_pt1 | contig 121429 bp, 115 predicted proteins | sample LARL112metaG_FD_184351 | JGI IMG/M metagenome (GOLD analysis project Ga0207665, IMG submission 184351) | Corn, switchgrass and miscanthus rhizosphere microbial communities from Kellogg Biological Station, Michigan, USA - LAR L11-2 metaG... | ecosystem: Host-associated > Plants > Roots >... | reverse complement strand
GACGAGGCCGCCACGGAGTCGGCGGTCCGGCCCCGGGAGTTCAGCGCCGAGCTGGCCGGCGCCGACGCCGCCAGCCGCTTCGATCCGGACGCCATCGCCGAGCGGTACCGGACGCTGACCCCGGCCGCGCTGCTTGAATGGTTCGACGAGGCCCGGTCCGGGCTGCTGACCGAGTTCCGCCGGCTGCACCCGTCGGTGCGAGTCCCGTGGTTCGGCATGCACATGAGCGCCGCGTCGTCGCTGACCGCCCGGCTGATGGAGACCTGGGCGCACGGTCAGGACATCGCCGACGCGCTGGGCACCCGCCGGGAGCCGACCGAGCGACTCCGGCACGTGGCGCACCTCGGCGTGGCGGCGCGGCCGTTCAGCTTCGCCAGCCGCGGCCGGCCGCTGCCGGAGCAACCGGTACGGGTCGAACTGTTGTCGCCCGGGCTGGACATGTGGCTGTGGGGGCCGCCGGAAGCCGCCGACCGGGTCACCGGCAGCGCGCTGGACTTCTGCCTGGCCGTGACCCAGCGGCGCCATGTCGATGACACCTCGCTGCTGATCACCGGGCCGGTCGCGACGGAGTGGATGTCGATCGCTCAGGCCTTCGCCGGCCCGCCGGGTCCGGGCCGGCGGCCCGGCCAGTTCCGTACCGGCCCATCGCGCGGCCGGTGACGCAGGTGACCGGGCGCCGCGCGGTGCGCATCGCGAACTGCTCCGGCTTCTACGGCGACCGGATCGCCGCCGCCCGCGAGATGCTGGCCGGGCCGATCGACGTGCTCACCGGCGACTACCTCGCCGAACTCACCATGCTGATCCTGTGGAAGGCGCGGCAGGGTGACCCCCGGCTCGGATACGCGCGCACGTTCCTGCGCCAGATGGAAGACGTGCTCGGCACCTGCCTGGACCGCGGCGTGAAGATCGTCGCCAACGCCGGCGGGCTCAACCCGGCCGGGCTGGCCACGGAGCTGCGCGAGCTGGCCGGCCGGCTCTGCCTCGACGCCCGGATCGCGCACATCACCGGCGATGATCTGGTCGGCCAGCTGCCCGGCCTGGCCGAGCGCGGCGTCGACCTGGCCAACCTCGACACCGGCCTGCCGCTGGCGAAGGCCGGGCTGCCGGTGGTGACCGCCAACGCCTACTTGGGCGGCTGGGGCATCGCCGCCGCGCTGGCGGCGGGCGCGGACGTCGTGGTCTGCCCCCGGGTGACCGACGCGAGCCTGGCCTCCGGGCCGGCCGCGTGGTGGCACGGCTGGCGTCGCGACGACTGGGACGCGCTGGCCGGCGCGGTGCTGGCCGGCCACGTCATAGAGTGCGGGCCGCAGGCGACCGGCGGCAACTACAGCTTCCTGGACGAGATCGCTGACCGCAGGCACCCGGGGTTCCCCATCGCGGAGATAGCAGCAGACGGCAGCTCGGTGATCACCAAGCACGACGGCACCGGGGGCCTGGTCAGCGTGGGGACGGTGACCGCCCAGCTGCTCTACGAGATCGCCGAGCCCGCTTACCTGGGCCCCGACGTGATCACGCACTTCGACACGGTCCGCATCGAGCAGGCTGGACCGGACCGGGTCGCGCTGGCCGGCACCAGCGGGTCACCGCCGCCCGGGTCGCTCAAGGTGGCCCTGAACATGCTGGGCGGCTACCGGAACACGATGACCCTGGTGATCACCGGCCTGGATATCGAGCAGAAGGCCGAGCACGCCCGGCAGCTGCTGTTCACCCGGCTCGGCGGCACCGATGCCTTCGACGAGACCGACGTCCGGCTGCTGCGATTCGACCGGCCGGACGCGCCCACCAACGAGCAGGCCACCGCGCACCTGCGCGTCACGGTCAAGAGCCAGGACGAGCGCGCGGTCGGCCGGGCGTTCTCCGACGCGGCCCTGGAGCTGGCCCTCGGCGGTTACGCCGGGTTCTACGCCACGACGCCGCCGACCGGGGGGAGCGCGTTCGGCGTCTACTGGCCGGCCCTGGTGCCGGCCGCAGAGGTCACCCAGACCGTGCATCTCCCGGACGGTACGTCGCAGGCCATCGCGCACACAGCCGACATGATCAGCGCAACTCCGGCTGACGCGACTCCGGCCGGCGCGACTCCGGCCGGCGCGACTCCGCCCGGCGCGGGCCCGGCCGCTTCCGGCCCCCCAGTCGCCAGCCCAGCCGGTGCGAGTGTTGTCGATGTGCCATTGCCGACATCAGGGGGTAGGCAAAGTGCCATCGACCACGCTGCTGCCCCCGGCGAGCGGCGGGTCACCGTCCCGCTCGGCCGGCTGTGCGGCGCGCGGTCGGGGGACAAGGGAGGCAACGCCAACGTCGGCTTCTGGGCCCGAGACGATCGGACGTACGCGTGGCTGCGCGCCGAGCTGACCGTAGACCGGCTGCGGGAGCTGCTGACCGAGGCCGCCGGCCTGGAGATACGCCGGTTCGAGCTACCGAATCTGCGCGCGCTGAACTTCGTGATCATCGGGCTGATCGCGCCCGGGGTCGCCGCCACCACCCGCCCGGACGCCCAGGCCAAGGGACTGGGCGAGTACCTGCGGTCCCGGTACGTGCTCGTCCCCGCCGAGCTGGTGCCGCCGGCCCCCGGCGGTCATTGACGCCAGGCCGGGCGCCGCCGTTCCAGGAACGCGCGGATACCCTCCTGCGCCTCGTCGCTCTCGAACAGCCGGGTCGACAGCGCGGCCAGGGCGGCCGATTCTGTGGCCAGCCGCTGCCGGCGGGCGCCGGCCAGCAACCGCTTGGTCTCCGCCGAGCCCTGCGGCGAGGTCTCCCGGATCTGCTCGGTGAGCCCGGCCACCACGTCATCGACATTGCCGGAGCTGGCCGAAGTGGTGATCAGACCGAGGGCGACCGCCGTGGTGGCGTCGAAGGTCTCACCGGTGAGGTAATAGCGGGCCGCGCCGCGGGGTGGCATGAGGTCCAGCGTGGTCAGCGAGATGATCGCCGGGGTCAGGCCGATGCGGACCTCGGTGAACGCGAACGAGGCGGTTTCGGTGGCGACGGCGAGGTCGCAGGCGCCGACGATGCCCATGCCGCCCGCGCGCACGTGCCCGGTGATCCGGGCTATCACCGGCTTGTCCAGCCCGACCACGGTGGTCAGCAGATCCAAGATCGCGGCGGTGGCGTCTGTCATCGACCCGCCGCCCGCCTCCGACAGGTCGGCCCCGGAGCAGAAGACCCGGCCGGCGTGCGTGAGCACGACCGCCCGCACGCCCCGGTCCTGTCCAGCCGCCGTCAGGCTGCCGGTGAGTTCAGCCACCAGCGTTCGGGACAGGGCATTTCGGTTTTCCGGCGAGTCAAGAGTGATCGTTGCCACCTGGTCGCTGACGTCGTAATACACCAAGGAGGTCACCGAACGCAGCGTAGCCGTAACAACCCGGCGAGCGTAGCCTGCCACTGTGGGGAGAATTGAAGATGAGATCCGCGTCGAGGCGGAGGGCGCGCTGAAGGCGATGGACGGGCTGGACGTCCGGCGGATGTTCAGCGGATGGGGTTTCTACAGTCACGGGTTATTGTTTGCCGCCGCCTGGAATGGCGAGTTCCGGTTCCGCACCCGCCAGCAGGGACACTGGGTCTACGAGGACGTCGATCGGGCGCTGCTGGACCGTCCGGATGAACTGGTCAAAGCGGCGCGGACCATCATCGCGACGCTAGCCGCCGAGCCCGCGGCCCGGCCCCGGCGCCGCGCTTCCGATCAGGCAGTCCCGATCGAGCCCTACCGGCCGGGCTGGCCGGTCGCATTCGAGGCCGAGCGCCGGCTGCTGGAGCCGGTGATCGGGGAGTACGTGGTGGGCGGTATCCACCACGTGGGCAGCACCGCGGTGCCCAACCTGCCCGCCAAGCCGATCATCGACATTCTGGCCGGGGTCCACGATCTCGACAGCGCCCGGCCGTGCATCGACCTGGTCGCCCCGCTCGGCTACGTGTATGCCCCCTGTCTGGCCGATGAGATGCACTGGTTCTGCAAGCCGCACCCCAGCCGCAGCACCCATCACCTGCACATGGTCCCGGCCGGCTCGCCCCGCTACCGCGACGAGCTGAGGTTCCGCGACTACCTGAGGGCGCACCGGGACAGCCGGGACGAGTACGCCCGGCTCAAGCGGAGCCTGGCCGTGAAGTTCCGCCGGGACCGCGAGGGCTATACCGAGGGCAAGTCCGAGTTCGTGCGCGACGTGCTGCGCCGGGCCGATGCGGAGAGCGCGTCGTGACCGGCCCGGGCCCGGCCCTGCGCCGGCCTTAGCGCCGGATCGGCGAGTAGCGGTCCGAGCGCCGGTGCTCCCTGGTGAAGTCGGTCTCGTAGTAGAGCTGCTCGATGAGGTCGAGGAACACCGCCGCGCGGTTCTGCTCGAAGGCGATCTCGCCGTTGCTGACCAGGTCGGCCGGGTTGAGACCGTGCTTGGCCATCGCGGCCGACAGGTCGTCCGGGGTGACCGCCGGGACCGCCCCGGGCCGCGCGAGCCTGGCCAGCCGCCGCGCGAGCGACGGGCGCGCGGTCGCCGCCCCAGCGAGAGCCTCCACGGCAGCCTGCCTCATCCCGGGCATGACCTCGGCGATCAGCTTGGCGTTGGCGGGCGCCGCCGAGGCGAGCGTGTGGAGGTCGGCGAACATCCGGTTGAACGCCTCGATCCGCAGCACCGCGACCTCGTCCGGCGTGACCACGAGGTCGAACCCGGCTTCGAGCACGAACACGGGGTCGTCGAGATGCTCCAGGCCCTCCTGCCCCAGCAGCGCCAGGAAGCCGCCCGCCTTGGCGACCCGGTGCGGGTCGCTCTGCCGGACAAAACCGAGCCGCTGGCCGCTGCCTGCCGCGACGCTGATGGCCGCGTAGAACAGGTAGCGGCCCTCGCGCAGCTCTGCTCGCGAGATCGGCCGCAGCCCTGCGGTGGCGACCAGCCGCTGCAGGTCGGACAGCCCGGCCGCCTCGTCGTCATCGGGCTGGTCTGCCTGCGCCCCGCCGGCGCCCGTCAGCTCGGTCACGGGCACCGCCAGGTACTCTTCGTCCGGCTCGATGTAAGGCGAGGCACCGTAAGGCCGGGGGCTCAGGCCGGCCAGCTGATCGAGCGTGCCGCGGCACAGCGACCGGATCTCCTCGGCCACCTCGCCTGACAGCTCGACCGCGGCCGCATCCAACCGCGACGGCCGGGGCCGCCAGCCGACGATGAGCTCAGCCCCGGGCTCAAGGACCACCGCCGACCAGTCCTTGCGGTCATCACCCATCTCCGGGTGGCTCCTTCCTGACCAGCAAGCCCCCCACGCGCACCGCGCGGATCCCGGTGGCCGGCCGGGGCAGGCGGCGGCACACGAGGTAATAGCTGGCCTGACCTGTCGTGATCGAGGCGACGCGCCAGCCCAGCAGGTACAGGGTCGGGTTGATCCTGGCGAGCTCCGACCGCAGGAAGATGGCCAGCACGACCACGGCCAGGATGCAGTAACCGGCCAAGTCGGCTGCGGATGGCGACGGTACCGTCACGAATGGTACAAGATAGGTGGCCAGGTAGCCGGCCACCTCGCCGGAAGCATCCTGCACCGAAGCCACCGGATAGTCGCGAGCCTGCGCTCGCCTGGCGACGACGAACACCACCACGAAGAGGTATCCGAACCCGATTCCGGCCAGTACCGCGCACACCGTCTTCAGCGCCGCGCCCTCAAACCGGATGGCCAGGATCACGAACAGCGGGGCGTAAGAGCTGAGGAACAACCAGGCCCGCACGATGTAGACGCTGCGGTCCTCCAGCTGATCGGCGGGCGGGCCGGTGCGTTCTACGTCTGCCATCACGCGCATTCCGGTTGGCTGCTGGTCTCGGTCGGTATCCCACTGTTCCACGGCTCCCGGCTCCAGGCCTGGAACTCGCGGCCGCGTCGCCCGGACTCACAGCCCTAGCAGCCGGACCGCGTTGTCGTGGCAGACCGCGCGCAGCCATTCCGGGCTGAGTTCGAGCCGGGCCAGCGCCTGCAGCTGGTGCAGGTACCGGTAGGGGATGTTGGGGAAATCGCTGCCCAGCAGGATGCGGTCCGCCGCCGCGGCCAGCCGGGGCCGCAGCGCCGCCGGGAACGGCGCGAGCCGCTGCAGGAAGTCCGTGAACGCCATTGTGGTGTCGAGATGGACACCGGGATATCGCCGGGTGAGGTCGAGGAACTCGCCGTACTCCGGAGCCCCGAGGTGGGCGATGATCAGGGTCAGCCGGGGGTGCCGGGCGAGCACACCGGAGATGGGACCCGGGCCGGTATACGGCCCTGGCCTCGGCCCCGAGCCGCAGTGCACGACGACCGGCACGCGCGCCTCCGCCAGCATGCCCCACACCGGGTCCAGCCGCGGGTCCCGCGGGTCGTAACCGCCCACCTGAAGGTGGGCTTTGAACAAGCGGGCGCCCGCGCCCACCGCCTCGGCCACGTAGGCGCCGGCGCCCGGCTCGGGGAAGAACGTGGCGCTGTGCAGGGCGTCGGGCGTCCGGGCCGCGAAGCCGGCCGCCCACGCGTTCAGCCAGCCGGCCATGCCAGGCTTGTGCGGGTACAGCAGCGCGCTGAACCTGCGCACGCCGAACGCCCGCAGCAGGGCGACCCGCTCCGCCTCGGGCCATCGGTAGACGATGGGCCACTCCTGCCCGACAGCGGCCCGCCCGCTGTCGAAGAACGCCCAGACCTTGGCCAGCACGTTGGACGGCATGAAGTGGGTGTGCACGTCTACCAGGCCGGGGAGCCCGAGATCCCGCCAGAACGCGGTGACCGGGCCGGCCTCGGCCAGCGTGCCGGCCTCGCCCGGCAACGGGCCGCCGGGCTTATTCGCGGCCGGTGGTGCGGGAGGGTCGGGCACCGGGGCGCCAGGCTCACCCGCTGCCTGCGCGCCGTCCGCATCCTGCTGATCGGGCACGCCCCATAGTCTCCCAGCGCGGGGCGGCGGCCAGATCGGGGGCTGACGCCGTTCTCAACTGACCCGCGGCTCAGGCCACGGCCTACCGGACCACCCGGAACCCGATGTGGGTCGCGGCCGGGGTCACCAGCGCACTCGTGCGTTCGAGGGTGATTGACGAGCCCAGCGGGCCGAACAAGGGCGTACCGCCTCCCAGCAGGACCGGGATCACGTGCACGCGGATCTCGTCGACCAGGCCGAGGGGGAGCGCCTGCTGCATGACGGTCGCGCCATGCAGGCCGACGACCTTGTCGCCGGCCACGTTCTTAGCCTGCTCGATCGCGCTCGCCACACCGTCGGTGACGAACGTGTACACCGATGGGTACGACGTGGCCGGCTTGCTGTGAGTGACCACGAAGCACGGAGTATCGCCGAGGGGGCCGCCATCGCCCCAGCCGCCGTCACCCTCGTTCTTGTCGAACGACTTGCGGCCCATCACGACCGCGCCGGCGCCATCGACCATCTCCTGCAGGATGGCGCAATCGTCGCCGGTCGCCGCATCGAACATCCAGTCGTGCAGCATCCCGGCGCCGTCGCCGAACGGATTCTCGCGGCTGTCATTCGGGCCGGTGACGTACCCGTCGAGCGAGATGGACATGTCGCAAACCACGAGCGCCATGAGTGCTTCCTCTCTGCGGCCCACCGGGCCGGTCCAAACAGTTCTCACCGATAAGACGACGCTCAGGCGGATTCCTCATCGCAGATCTCGGTCTCCGCGGCGTAGACACGGGACCGAAACCAGCGCCGCAGCGCCGTGGTCTACTGCTCGTGTGGCTGCTGACGATCCGGCCCGGGTGAGCTTGACGACCCCCGCGTATGCGCTGCTCATCGACGGCAGCACGGTCGAGATCCGGTCCGCGGGGCGGGCCGATACCGAGGCCGTCCGCGCGATGCACGCGGCTCTATCGCCGCACAACGCGTACCTGCGCTTCTTCAACCTCAGCCCGCTCAACGCCGCGCGCGAGGCCCGGCGGGTCTGCCGCGAGCCGGGCCCGGATCACGCGGCCCTGCTCGCCTGGCTGGGCGGTGAGCTGGCCGGCGTCGCGAGCTACGAGCCTGCCGACCGGCCCGGCACCGCCGAGATCGCGCTCGCGGTTCCCGACGACCTGCACGGGCGGGGCATCGGCACGCTGCTGCTCGAGCACCTGGTATCGATCGCCAGGCAGCGCAAGCTGCACGCGTTCACGGCCGTGACGCTGACCGAGAACGCGGCCATGCTCGCCGTCTTCGCCGCCGCCGGCCTGCCAGTGCAGCGCCAGAACGCCGACAGCGAGGTGCTGCTGACCTTCCCGCTGCCCGCCGGCGAGGCCGACCGCCGCCTGGAGGACTACCTGGACTCGGTGGCGGCCAGGGGGAGCCGCGCGGACGTGGCCAGCCTGCGCCACCTGCTGCGGCCGGAGTCGATCGCCGTCGTGGGCGCGAGCCGGAACCGCGGCTCGGCGGGCCGGGAGATCTTGCGCAACATCGTCACCGGCGGATTCGGCGGGCAGGTCTACCCGGTCAACCCGCACGCTCCGTCGCTAGAAGGCTTGCCGTGCCTACCGGACGCCGAGGACCTGCCGCAGCACGTGGACCTGGCCATCATCGCGGTGCGAGCCGCCGCCCTGCCCCAGGTGGCCGCGGCGTGCGGGCGCCGGGGCGTGCGCTCGCTGGTGGTGATCACCGGTGACCTGGGTGCGGAAGGTCCCGGGCTGCTCGCGACGTGCCGCCGGTACGGCATGCGACTGGTCGGGCCGAACTGCTTCGGCATCGCGGTCCCCCTCATCAGCCTTGACGCCACCTTCGGCGCGTACCGGCCGCTCCATGGCGTCGCCGGCCTGGTGGTGCAGTCCGGCGGGATCGGGGTGTCGTTCCTGGCGCACCTGTCCGAGCTCGGCATCGGCGTGTCGTCGTTCGCGTCGGTCGGCGACAAGTACGACGTGTCGAGCAACGACATGCTCACCTGGTGGGAGCAGGACGGGCAGACCAGGCTGGCGGCGATGTACGTGGAGTCGTTCGGCAGCCCGCGCCGGTTCGCCCGCACCGCCCGTCGGGTCGGGCAGCGGATGCCGGTACTGACCGTGATCAGCGGCCGGTCCGACGCGGGCCAGCGCGCCGCCGCCTGGCACACCGCGGCCGCGGCCACGCCGCTGATCACCCAGGAGGCGCTGTTCGGCCAGGCCGGGGTCATCGCGGCGACCAACCTCGGCGAGCTGCTCGAAGCCGCGGCACTGCTCGCCAGCCAGCCGCTGCCGCTGGGCCACCGGGTGGCGATCGTGAGCAATGCGGGCGGCGGAGGCGTGCTGGCCGCCGACGCCTGCGCCGACCACGGCCTGCGCGTGGCCACCCTCTCCGAGCCGACGCAGCGCAGGCTGCGGGGCCTGCTGCCGACCGGCGCCGTGACGGCGGGCCCGGTAGACACCACGGCCATGATCGGAGTGGACGCGTTCGAGTCGTGCCTGCGCGAGGTGGCGGCGGACGCCGGGGTGGACGCGGTGCTCGCGGTCACGGTGCCGACGGCCATGGCCGATCCCAGCCAGGCGCTGGCCACCGCCCGGCTGGGCAAGCCGCTGGCCGCGGCCGTGCTAGACCAGACGCAGGCGGTGCGACTGCTGCCGGCGCCCCGGCCGCCGGCGCCCGGCCCGCCCGGCCCGCCCGGCCCGCCGGGCCTGCCCAGCCAGGAGGCGGCTGTCGCGCCGGCCCTGCCGCGCATTCCCGCCTACGCCTACCCGGAGAGCGCGGCCCGGGCGCTCGGCCACGCGGCCAGGTACCACGCCTGGCGGATCAGGCAGCAGGGCCGCGTCCCCGAACTGGCCGGGGTGCGTGCCGATGACGCCCGCGCACAGGTCTCGGCGTTCCTCGTGGCCGTTCCGGCAGGCGGATGGCTCAGCCCGGCCGAGGCCGGCGACCTGCTCGCCTGCTATCAGATCGCGCCGCCCCGGGCCCGCCCGGCCGGGGAGGCGCGCGCCGACGGCGTGGAGGTGTTCGTCGGCGTCCGGCAGGAGGCGGTGTTCGGGCCGGTAGTGGTCTTCGGCCTCGGCGGCATCGCCGGGGAAGCCCTCGGCGACTGCACCGCCCGGCTCACCCCGCTCACCGACACCGACGCGGCGGACATGATCAACGAAGGCTCGGCCGCGGCTGTCCTGGCCGGGTCGCAGGACCGGCCCGCCGCGGACACCGGGGCGCTGGCCGGCCTGCTGCTGCGCGTTTCCCGGCTGGCCGACGACCTGCCCGAGGTCGCGGAGCTTGACCTCGACCCGGTCATCGCCGGTCCGGACGGGGCGCGCGCGTCCGCCGCCCGGATCAGGCTCAGCCCAGGCCAGCCGCAGGATCCGTTCCTGCGCCGACTGCGGTGACGCTCCGGGCGTTACGTTTGATCACGACACGGGAATCCGGAGGTCGTCATGAGCTTCAGCGTCCAATCCGAGGTGGGGAGGCTGCGCCAGGTCATCGTGCACCGGCCCGGCCTGGAACTGTCCCGGCTGTCCCCGCAGAACGTCCGGGAGCTGCTGTTCGACGAGGTCATGTGGGCCAGCAGGGCGAAGGAGGAGCACGACGCGTTCGCTGAGGCGCTGGACAGCAAGGGCGTGCAGGTGCACCACTTCGGACGGTTGCTAAGCGAGACGCTCGAGCTGGCCGAAGGCCGTGCCTTCGTCCTGGACCGGGTCTGCACGCCGGAGATCCTGGGCCCGAACCTGGTCGACCCGGTGCGAAAGCTGTTCGAGGACCTGGACGGCGCGGCCCTGGCCGAGTACCTCGTCGGCGGGGTGCTCAAGGCGGACCTGCATCCGGCCCGGTCGCACAGCCTGACCTGGGACCTCCTGCACAAGGACGACTTCGTCCTGCCCCCGCTGCCCAACCACCTGTTCCAGCGGGACACCTCTTGCTGGATCTACCAGGGCGTCTCGGTCAACACGATGGCCAAGCCCGCCCGCCAGCGCGAGGCGCTGCACAACCGGGCCATCTACCGTTACCACCCGATGTTCGCGGGCGGCGGTTTCATCCGGTACGACGCGGACGACGACCTCGATCACCTGCCGGCCAGCATCGAGGGTGGCGACGTGCACGTGCTGGGGCACGGCGCGGTGATGATCGGCATGGGTGAGCGGACCACGTCGATGGCCGTGGAGATACTCGCCCAGGCGCTGTTCCGCGGCGGCCAGGTGCATACGGTGATTGCCGTCGAGCTGCCGGCCACGCGGGCCATGATGCACCTCGACACGGTCATGACCATGGTCGACCGGCATACGTTCGTGCTGTATCCCTACCTGGACCCGCACCTGCGCTCGTGGACCGTCACCGACGAGGGCGGGGAGATCAGGCTGTCCCGCAATGACAACCTGTGGGACAAGGTCGCCGAAGTGCTGGACATCGGCGAGGCGGTGGTGCTGACCACCGACGAAGACCGCCGCGCCGCCGAGCGCGAGCAGTGGGACGACGGGAACAACTACCTGGCCGTGGCCCCCGGCGTGATCTTCGGCTACGAGCGCAACGAGGCCACCAACACCATGCTGCGCCAGCACGGCATCGAGGTGGTGACCGTGTCCGGCAGCGAGCTGGGCCGGGGCCGCGGCGGCCCGCGCTGCATGACCTGCCCGATCGAGCGCGACCCGGCCTGAGTGCCGGACGGCGGTCGCGGCTCGGCGTTCCCAGCGCCCGCTGTCACAGGCGGCGCAGGTCTCTCGTCTCAGAGTGCGAGCCGGCCCGCGCGGGCCGGGATGAAAAGGAGCACCGACGATGAGAGTCTTCGTGGCCGGCGCGGCCGGCGCAATCGGCCAGCAACTGCTGCCGCAGCTCACCGCCGGCGGGCACCAGGTGACCGCGTCGACCAGGAATCCCGCCCGGGCCGACCGGCTGCGCGCCCTGGGCGCCGAGCCGGTGGCTGTCGACGGCCTGGACGCCGTGGCTGTCGGCGAGGCGGTGGCCCGGGCCGAGCCAGAGGTCGTGATCCACCAGATGACGGCGCTGGCCGGTGACTTCAACCTGCGCCGGTTCGACCGGATGTTCGCGGTCACGAACAAGCTGCGGACCGCCGGCACCGATCACCTGCTCGCCGCGGCCGTCGCCGCAGGTACCCGGCGGTTCATCGCGGCGAGCTATACCGGCTGGACCAACCCTCGCCAGGGCAGCCCGGTCAAGACCGAGGACGATCCGCTCGACCCCAGCCCGACGTCTGCGCAGCGCGAGTCGCTGGCCGCGATCGGCTACCTGGAACGCACGGTGACCTCGGCGGACCAGATGGACGGGATCGTGCTGAGATACGGCTCCTTCTACGGGCCCGGCGCCTCGGACGCGTTCGTCGGGCTGATCCGCAAGAGGAAGGTTCCCATCATCGGGGACGGGGCAGGCATCTGGTCGTTCTTGCATATCAGCGACGCGGCGGCGGCGACCGTCTGCGCCCTGGAGCAGGGCGCACCCGGCGTCTACAACGTGGTCGACGACGAGCCGGCCAGCGTGGCGGAGTGGCTGCCGTTCCTGGCCCGGGCGATCGGGGCCAAGGCGCCCTACCGGGTGCCGCGGTGGATCGGGCGGCTGGCGGCGGGGGAGACGGGAGTGTCGATGATGACCCAGATCCGGGGTTCATCGAACGCGAAGGCGAAGCGGGAACTCGGCTGGCTGCCCGCCTGGCCGAGCTGGCGGCAGGGTTTCCAGGGAGGCCTCGGTGCCGCGCTGCCGCAGCAGCAGGCGGCGGGCTAGCTGCCGGGAGCCCGGACATGGGGACCGCCGAGATCTACGAGCCGCTGCGGCCGCTGCTGTTCTCGATCGCCTACCGGATGCTCGGTACGGTCAGCGACGCGGAGGACATCGTCCAGGAGGCCTTCCTCCGCTACCACCGCGCCGCGGCCGGGCGTGACGGCGTCGACTCCCCGAAGGCGTTCCTGTCCGCGGTGACCACCCGGCTATGCATCGATCACCTGCGGTCGGCCCGCTTGCGGCGGGAGGCATACGTGGGGGAGTGGCTGCCAGAACCACTGCTGACCGACACGGCGGCGCCGGACCCGGCCGGGGCTGCCGAGCAGGCCGACTCGCTGTCCATGGCGTTCCTGCTGCTGCTCGAACGGCTGACTCCGGTGGAGCGGGCCGTGTTCCTGCTGCACGACGTGTTCGGCTACGGCTACGACGAGATCGCCGGGATCGTCGGCAAGAGCGAGGACAACTGCCGGCAGCTGGCCTTGCGGGCCCGCCGCCGTGTTGGCGAGGGCAGGCCGCGCTTCGAGGCCTCGCGCAGCAAGCGGGAGAAGCTGGCGGGCCAGTTCTTCCGCGCCGTCGGCGACGGCGACATGGACGGCCTGGTTTCGATGCTCGCCGAGGACGTCGTCGTCTACGGCGACAGCGGCGGGATCGGCCCGTCGTGGCCACGCCCCATCACCGGGCGGGGCAACGTAAGCCGCCTGCTGCTGGGCATCGGCGGGCAGATGCGGCAGGTGGGGATCACGATCCGGCCGACCGAGATCAACGGGCAGCCCGGAGCCATGTTCCTGGATCCGGACGGCAACCTGACCAACGTCTTCGTTCTCGATATCGCCGACGGTCAGGTCGCCGCGGTCCGGTCGGTGATCAACCCGGAGAAGCTGCGGCATCTCGGCTCGCTGGCCGATCTGCCCCGGCTGCGCCGTCAGCTGCATCCCGGGTGAAGCGACCGTTCAGGCGGCCAGCCCGCCCCTGCCCTCCAGGATCTCGGCGGCGCCGCGGACCACGCAGCGCAGCGGGTCATCGACGACGACGGCGGGTATGCCGGCGGCTACCTCGATCCGGTCGGCCAGGCCGGGTAGCAGCGCACCGCCGCCGGCCAGGCAGATCTTTTCCCTGACGATGTCCTCAGCCAGGTCCGGCGGGAGGTCGAGGAGTATCTCCCGCACCGCGTCAGCGATCTTGGCCACGATCGGCTCGAGCGCGTCGGCGACTAGGATGCCAGGGACGAACTCCACCCGGGGCGTCCTCCGCTTGATATCGACGCCGACGGTCTCCGCCCGTTCGGCCGTTCCGCCGCTGAGCCCGAGCGCAATCTTCAGGCGCCTGGCCGCCTTTGGGCCTATCAGCAGGCCGAGCTCGGTCTTCACCGCCTGTGCGACCGCCTCGTCCATGGCATTGCCCGCCAGCCGCAGCGAGTCGGCTCGTACGACGCGGCCGCTGGTCACCACCGCGATCTCGGTCGTGCCGCCGCCGACATCGACGACGAAGACACCCTCGCCCCCGGACAGATCGAGGCCCGCGCCGGCGGCCGCGGCGGCCGGCTCTTCGACGATCCGCACCGAGCAGCGCGGGCGGCGGGTCTGCACCGCCGTGGCCAGAGCCTGGCGCTCGACCCAGGTAGCGCCGCTCGGCACGCACACCACGGCCGACGGGCGCAGCAGCCCGCGACGCAGCCGGGCCCGGCCGAAGAAGGCCTGCAGCATGGCCGTGGCCGCATTCAGGTCGGTGATGACCCCGTCGCGCAGCGGGTGGACGACCTCGACGTCCTGGGGTTCCTTCCCGGCTATCAGTTCTGCTGCCTCGCCGGTGGCGATCGCCTTGCCCATGGCCGTATCCACCGCGATGGCGGAAGGCTCCTCCACGACCAGACCCCGGCCACGGATCCAGACGAGCGTGTTGACCGTGCCGAGATCGATCGCCACGCCTGCGCGCAGCTGCATCATGTCCCCTATGGATCGAAATACCGTCTGTGTACTTGATTGCCATCTGCCTCTCCAGTATGGCGGGGAGCGCTGCCGCCGGCCTGTAGGTCCCGCCCGAATGGGCGCAGGTCCCTCACGGCGCCGGCGTAGGCGGCGTCCGGGAACGGCATAGATTCGGGGCATGAGCGAGACGCTGCCGCTGTTCCCGCTGGGCACCGTGCTCTACCCGGGCCTGCTGCTGCCGCTGCACATCTTCGAGGAGCGGTACCGGCAGTTGGTCAGGGATCTGCTGACGGGGTCCGAGCCGGGGCGGTTCGGCGTCATCGCGATCCGCAGGGGACGCGAGACCGGGGTGGACGGTGTCTGCGCGCTGTATGAAGTCGGCTGTATCGCGGCGCTGCGGCAGGTGCGAGAGCACCCCGACGGCCGGTTCGACCTGGTGACCGCCGGGACGCAGCGATTCTGGCTGGTGAGCCTGGAACACGGCCGCCCGTACCTGCAGGGCGCGGTGGATCTGCTGGCCGAGGACACCGGCGACGAGGCTGCGGCCGGCGCCGCGGTACGGACCGTACAGCGGGCGTTCCACGACTATCTCGTCACGCTGGCCGCCCGGGGGACGGGCGAGGTCTCGGTCCCGGACCTGCCGGACCAGCCGATTGCGCTCTCCTACCTGGTGGCAGCGTCGATGGTCGTGGACCTGCCGGACCGGCAGGCGCTGCTGGCCGAGCCGGACGCGCTGCGCCGTCTGCAGGCCGAACGGGAACTGCTGGGCCGGGAGACCGCGATGTTGCGTACGTTCACCTCCGCGCCTGCGCCCGGCCTGAGGTACTCACGCTGGAACCCGAACTAGGCGATCAGCTCTCCCGGCCTGGGAAGCGGTGCGGGAACCGGCTCAGGGCCGGGGCGTCAGGGTCTTGGCCATGACGCGCTCCCTGTGCACTCCGTCGGGCATCAGGTCACCGAGTTCTCCGGTTTCGGCGAAGCCGCACCGCCGGTACAAGGCGATGGCGCTGGCGTTACCCTCGGTCACCGCGAGCTTGAGCACCCCGGCGCCCGCCTGCCTGGCCCAGTCCTCTACTGCTCGCACGAGGCGGTCTCCGACTCCACGGCCTCGCGCCGCCGGGCTCACCCACATCGAGATCAGCTCGGCCGCGCCGGCGGAGTCCTCGGCCGGAATGCCACTGGCCATCCCGGCCGGCTGGCCGTCGAATAGGGCGATGACGTTGTACGACCCGGGAACGCCCAGCCGGTCCCGCCAGCGTTGCTCGCGGTCGCGGTCACCCTGCCAGTCCGCGAGCCGGGAGCCGAACGCGTACGGCGCCTCAGCCAGCGCGGCCAGTCGCAAATCCCGCCAGGCCGGCCAGTCGTCCGGGGTGAGCACCCGCAGTTCGATCACGGGCACGAGCGTGCCGCAGCATGCGGCCGGACCGCAATCCGGTTTCTGGCCGAAGCGAATCCCGGCCGGTCACTGCCGGCGGCCGGGCTCCGAAAACCCGGCGCGGTCACTGCCGGCGGCCAGGCTCCGGGAAATCCGGCGGGACATCTGGCCTGCCGGGCAGCGCGACATCCGGCCTGGTCGGCTGCGGGCCGGGCGGACCCGCGTTTGGCCTGGTGGGCTGCCCGACGTCTGGCCAGGGAGGCGGCCCGCCCGCCATCCCGGTGTCCGGTCCGGGCGGCCGTCCGGGCGGCATTCCGGTGTCCGGTCCGGGCGGCCGTCCGGGCGGCATTCCGGTGTCCGGCCCAGGCGGCCGTCCGCCCGCCATCCCGGCGTCCGGTCCCGGTGGCCGTCCGCCCGCCATCCCGGCGTCCGGCCCGGCGCCCGTGCCTGGCAGGACGCGGACTCCGCTATCCCGTTCACCCTGGGCTCCGTTGCCCACGCCACGCCCGGACCCGCCGGGCTGCGCGGCCCTGGGCCTGAATCGGTGAATCGGCGTCACCTGGCTCCTGACGAACATGCCGAGCAAGGCGGCCACGATCCCCACGACCGCCCCGGTCTGTGCCGGGGACCAGTGCCACCATGCGAAGGCGATGCCGAGGGCGATGAAGGCCTGGACGAGGGCAGTCGCCGCGGCCGACTCCTGGCGGACCCATCCGACGACGTTGTACCACACCGTCCCGCCGATGTTGCGGGCGTGCCCGCTTCCCCCGCTCTGCTCTGTGCCTGGTCTGGCCACCATGCGATTCGCCCTTTCCGGTTACCGCGCATGTTCTCCGGGACGGCCTGCCGCGTCCGCGGCTCGGCGGAAGTTTATGATCCCGAAACGATGGCCAGGGGAACGCCGTTACCTCACGGGTCCGCCCGGACACTGGTCAGGAGCCGTATGGCGTCGATCTTCACGTACAGTGCGAAGGCAGCAAACTTGGGCCGCGTCCGCCGGAGAGGCAGGGGCTCGCGCGAGCCAAGAGAGAGCCGATGACCCACCAGCCGTTGAGCCGACGATCGCCGCAGGCCGGGCCGGACCAGGCCGTCCGGACGCGGCCGTGGCTGGCCCGCGCCGTCTACGGCGTGCTGATCATCGAGATCGGGCTGGTCATCTGGTACGCGGTCGCTTACCGGCAGGTGGATTTCCGGGTCTACATGTGGGGCGGGCATAACCTCTCCCGCGGCTCGCTGCTGTATACCGGGAAAGCCTTCGGGCACTGGTTCACCTATCCGCCGTTCGCCGCCGCGGTGTTCGCGCCGATCTCGGTGCTGCCGGTCATCCCCGCCCAGGTGCTGTGGGAACTGGCGTCGGTCGCGGCGTTCGCGATCGCCTGCGCCATCACGCTGAAGCTCGCGGGCTGGCGGGCGACGCGGACCGCGGTCGCGGCGGTGCTGGCGGCCGGCCTCCTGCTCGAGCCCGTGTACCACACGCTGCTCCAGGGCCAGATCAACCTGATCCTGCTCGCCCTGGTGCTCGCCGACGTGTGGCGTGCCTCCCGTGACCGTCCCGCGGGGATCGGCGTCGGGATAGCGGCCGCGGTCAAGCTGACTCCTGCGATCTTCGTGTTGCTGTTCCTGCTGGCCAGGCGGAGCAGGGCCGCTCTGACCGCGGTCGCCACGTTCGTCGCGTGCGGCCTGGTCGGATTCCTCGTGGCGCCGGGCGCGTCGCGGCTCTACTGGACGCACGTCTTCTACGAGACGAACCGGATCGACGCACCCTACATCGGCAACCAGTCCCCGTACGGAGCGGCCATCCGGATCTTCGGCGGTGTGGGTCACGTGGGCCACTGGTACCTGCTGGTGTCCGTGGTGATCGGCGTGGCCGGGCTGGCGACCGCCGTGGTGTTCGCCCGGCGCGGCGACTGGCTGACCGCGGCGGCGGTGACCGGCACGACCAGCCTCCTGGTCTCCCCGGTTTCCTGGACCCACCATTGGGTGTGGATCCTGCCCGCACTGGTCGTGCTGGCCCGCGGCAGTAGGGGCGACCGGATCGCCGCGGCCTGCGGCTACGTGCTGTTCGCCGTGTCCCCCCTGTGGTGGACGCCGCATTCCCTGGGGCGGCCTGACTACGGGTTCCACGGGCCGCTGACGCTCGTCGCCAACTGCGACCTGATCGCCGGGTTCGCCTTCCTGGCCGTCATGGCCTGGCGCGCCGGCCGGCTCGTGACCGCGCGCCCCGGGCCTGATCGGCTGATTTCGCCCGATGACGTGCCGAAACAGCATTCGAGGGCCCGGAACATATCGTTTTGATGCCATCCCGTTATCTGGCGCTGTAACATCCTTGGCAGTCGGAGTGGAGTGGCAGAGCGGGATCCGATCGAGGGCAAGTGCCGTCCCTAAATGCAGGGATGACGTTTGCGGCAAGGTCAATGTCTATGCGTTGAATCGTTCCTTGGGAGGGAATGATGTCAGCGAGGCGTGACCGTTCTCGTCGCCGCCGACGGGTCCGGCCAGTGGCGGGGGAAAGAGCCCCGCGGTACCGGCGTCTGCTGCCTGCGCTTTCCCTCTCGGCGGTCATCATTGTCACCCCAGTCCTGGGTGCCGCCATTGCCGCCGCTGACACCACAGAAGGCCAGGTCATTGCCGCGGCCGGGCAACGGTTCTTGCTCTACTACTCGGGCGTATTCGCGCTCGTCGCGCTGACCGCGGCGGTCGGAGCCGGGCTGCTGGCCTCCGGTAAAATCGTTCTCTCGCCAGCCCGCCGCGTCGCGGCACAGGCCGTGCACCGCAGTATTTCGCTGGTGGCGCTGGCCGCGCTGGCCACTCATATCGTGCTTGAGATAACCGCGCACAAAGCAAGAGTGGCCGATGCATTCGTGCCCTTCCTGGCGCAGCGGCGCACCTTTTTCATCGGTGCAGGAACAATAGCGTCAGATCTCGTGGTGCTGATCATCGCGACCGGGATCGTGCGCAGCCGGTTTGCCGGCGGCCGGGTCCCGTGGGCCTGGCGCGTCCTGCACGTGACCGCCTACCTGGCCTGGCCGTTCGCGGTCCTGCACGGCCTGCTCGGCGGGCGGCATGCGCAACCCTACGTGGACTGGAGCTACGGGGCCTGCCTGGCCGCTGTCGGGCTGGTCCTGGTGATGCGGTACGTCGCGAGGGTGCGCGGCCGGGACACCACGGGCCAGCCGGTGCCTGACCGGGTATCGTGGCCGGCCCACGCCGCCGCGTCGGCGGCAGCCCGCCCGGCTGAGCTTGCCGCCGTGCCCGCTGCGCGGGTGCGGCCCGCTCGGGGTGATGAGCCGTGCTGACGCCAGGCCTGCCCGAGGTCTTGAGCGTCGGCCAGCCCCGGCTGACCGAGGGACTTGACCGGCTGAAGCGGCTCGACCTGGCGGCCTACCGTGCGGCCTTCGGCCCGGCTCCCACGCTGGCCCCCGGCCGGCTCATCGAGATGGCCGAGCAGGTCGGCCTGCGCGGGCGCGGCGGTGCGGCCTTCCCCGTGGCCCGCAAGCTCCGGGCGGTGCAGGCTTCGGCTCAGGACCGCGGGTGCCACACGGTCGTGCTGGTCAACGCGGCCGAGGGCGAACCGGGCAGTGCCAAGGACAAATCCCTGCTGCTCCGGTCGCCCCACCTGATACTGGAAGGGGCCATGCTCGCGGCGCGGGAACTGCGCGCCAGGCGGGTCGTGGTCGCGGTGGGGGGCGACGGGCTGCCCGCCAACTCCGTGCAGGCCGCCGTGCGGGAGCACCCGGCCTTGGCCCGGCGGGTTCGGGTGCTGGTCGTGCCGGACCGTTTCGTCTCCGGCGAGGGCGGGGCGCTGGTGAACGCGGTCAACGGGAGGGCGGCGCTTCCCCCGGGCCGCAAGGTCAGGGCCAGCGAGCGCGGAGTCGCCGGGCTGCCCACGCTGTTGTCCAACGCCGAGACGTTCGCGCAGCTGGCCGTGCTGTCCATGCTCGGCCCGGATGGCTACGCCTCGGCCGGGATCCCGGACGAGCCGGGAACAACCCTGCTCACCGTGGGCGGCTCGGCGGCCCGGCCGGCGGTCGTGGAAGTACCGACCGGCACGGCGCTCGGCGAGATCCTGGACATTTGCGAGGCGCCCCCGGCCGAGGGGGTACTCGTGGGCGGCTACCACGGCGTGTGGCTGCCGGCCGAGCTCGCGGACGAGGTCCCGGTCAGCCACGGCAGCCTGGCCGGGGCCGGGGGCACCCTGGGCCCGGGGATCGTGCTGCCGGTGGGCCAGGAGACCTGCCCGCTGGGCGAGGTCGCGCGGGTCACCGCCTACCTGGCCAAGGAGTCATCGGGTCAGTGCGGGCCCTGCATGCTCGGCCTGCCGGCCATCGCGCGGTCGGTGGCCGCGCTGGCTCAGGGGTCGGGCGGCGTGGACGCGCTGGACACCGCGCGGCGCGCCGCCGCCGCGGTTCGCGGCCGCGGCGCCTGCAGACACCCGGACGGCGCGTTCCGCTTCGTCGTGTCCGCGCTGGACGTGTTCGCCGACGACCTGTCCGCGCACCTGTTCCGCGGCAGCTGCGGGCGGCCGGTCCGCGGCGTGCTGCCGCTCAGGCAAGATCACGACGAGGTGCGCCTGGAGGTGGACTGGACCCGCTGCCGCGGCCACGGCCTGTGCGCGCACTTGGTGCCCGAGCTGGTTCAGCCCGACGGGCAGGGCTACCCGGTCTTCCTGGACATGCCCGTTCCGGCCTGGCTCACGCGGGAGGCTCGCCAGGCGGTCGAGATGTGCCCCTCGCTCGCCCTCCGGCTCGCCCGGCGGGCCGCCGGGCACGAGGACGAGCCGGCCATCGGCGTCGCCGCCGGGCTCGACCTCGGCATCGGCGCGGCCCAGGCTCGAGGCGGCGGTAAGCAGGTATGGCAGCACGATCTGGTCGTCACCGAGTCCTGGATCGCCGAGATCAGCGGCACCGGCTAGCGCGGGCGGGCATGGTCTGCCAGGCCCGCTTCCCGCCCACCCGAAGTCCGGTCGCGCCCGGCGGGCGGCGGTCAGCGGGTGAGGACGCTTTCCGCGGCGCCGCCGTAGAGTTCGGCGGCCCGCCAGCAGTACCAGGCCACGACCGAGCGGTACGGCCGGTACGGGTCGGCGAGCGGCTCGAGCTCCTTGGCCGTCGGAGTCGGGATCCCCCAGGCCAGCCCGAACCCCTTCCTGACCCCCAGGTCGCCGGTTGGCCACACGTCCAGCCGCCGCAGCTGGAACATGAGGAACATCTCCGCTGTCCACTTGCCGATGCCCCGGACCGTCGAGAGCCGGGCGACGACCTCGGCGTCGCTCTTGGCGCGCAGCCCGGCCGGGTCCAGTACCACCGTCCCGTCCAGCAGCTTGGTCGCCAGATCCCGCAGTGAGGCGGCCTTGTTGCCTGACAGGCCGGCCGAACGCAGCGCGCCCTCCGGTAGCGACAGCAGTCGCTGCGCTGTGACCTCGCCGTCCAGCGCGGCGACCAGGCGGCCGTGGATGGCCGCCGCCGCGGCCCCGGCCAGCTGCTGGTAGACGATCGCGCGGACCAGGGCCTCGAAGTGGCTCTCGGTCGGCGGACGCACCCGGGGCGGCCCGGCCTCGGCGACCAGGCGGCGCAGCACAGGATCGCGCTCGGCCAGGATCGCCGCCGCGGCCGGGTAGCTGCGCGCGCGACGGGTGGACACCCGCTGCTCAGACATGGCTCGATCCTCGCTGGCCTTCATGCCGACTGTTGTAACCCGCGGGACCGCACTGGCGCCACCAGGCGGGCCTGGCCGGATCCTCCGGCCCCGGAGCGGTCAGGGGGCGAAGGCTTTCTGACCGCCGGCGCTAGGTAGCGTGGTAAGGGAGAACATCCGGCTCATCGGCCACCCGGGTCACCCGGCCCGCGGGGCCGCCGGCCCGTCAGGGGTGCGCAATGACGGCAGAATCGTACGCGGCGGCTGTCGACCTGGTCGCCCGCTCGGCAGCGGCTTACGTCTCCGGCGTGCCCGAGACCCCGGCGGACGAGGGGTTGTTCGGCCCGGGCAGCGTCACCTGGCGGGTGAACAGCGATCCCGGCTGGCCGATCACGGGCCTGCGAGCCCTGATGGTGCAGGCGCTGCACCCGCTGGCCATGGCCGGCGTGGACCAGCACAGCGACTGGCGACAGGACCCGGTGGGCAGGCTGGCCGCCACCTCCACGTACGTGACCACGATCACCTTCGGCGAGCGGGCGGCAGCCGAGCGGGCCGCCGCCCGGGTGCGCCGCATTCACGAGCACGTGCGCGGCGTCGACCCGGTGACCGGCCGCCGCTACGAGGCCAGCGATCCGGCCCTGCTGCTGTGGGTGCACGCGATCCTGGTCGATTCCGGCCTGGTCGGCACCCGGTCGTTCGGCACGCCGCTGTCGGCCGAGGACGCCGACCGTTACGTCGCGGAGATGGTGGTCGCGGCCGAGCAGGTCGGCGTGCCCGTCTCGCTGGTCCCGGCCACGGTTGACCAGCTGCAGCGCTACGTCTCGTCGGTGCGGCCGGAGCTGCGTTGCACCCCGGCGGCGAGGGAGTCGATGGCCTACCTGCTCGATCCGCCCGGGCTGGACGAGGAGGTGGCGGACATCTGGCAGGACATCCGCGACGGGGTGATCGCCGCGCTGCCGGACTGGGCGCGCGAGATGTACGGCTACCAGGCCCCGCCGCTCACCCCGGCCCGGCAGACCGAGATTCGGCAGGCGCTCGGCGTGCTCGACGCCGTGTACCTCGGCGAGCCCGGCATGCTGGAGGCGCGGCAGCGGATTACCCTGCGGATGCGCGCGGCCCGGCGCGCATGAGGCGCCCAGCGGCGCGTACCGCGAAGGTCGCCGCCGGGCTGACGATCGGCGCGATCGCGGCTGCCGTGCTGGCCCGCCGTCGGCCGGGTTCGACCCGGCTGAGCCGTCGGCCCGACTTCACCGGGCGCCCGGGCGGCCTGCGGCTCAGCCGCGGGCTGGCGGCGGTCCGGCTCGCGGTACGCGGCGGGCTGCGTTACGCCGGCAGCGCGCCGCGGCTGTTCGCGGCGGCCGGCGAGAACCGGCAGCAACTGCGCAATGACCTGGCCCTGCAGACCGCCGAGGACATCGCGGCCACCCTCGGGGCGATGAAGGGCGTGCTGATGAAGATCGGCCAGATGGCGAGCTACGTGGACGACGGCCTGTCGCCCGCGGTGCGCCGTACGCTCGGCCGCCTGCAGGACAGCGTGCCGCCGATGAGCTCGGAGCTGGCGGCCGCCGTGCTGCGGGAGGAGCTCGGCGCCGCGCCGGAGCAGGCCTTCGCCCGCTGGGACCCCGAGCCCATCGCGGCCGCGTCGATCGGCCAGGTGCACCGCGCGATGACGCACGACGGCCGGGCGGTGGCGGTGAAGGTGCAGTACCCGGGGATCGCGGAGACGATCTCGGCCGACCTGGACAACGTCGCCCTGCTGCGCCGGATGCTGCGCATCACCGCGCCCAACCAGGACGTCGAGGCGCTGGTGGCCGAGCTGAGGGAGCGCGTGCTCGAAGAGCTGGACTACCGCCGCGAGGCGGAGAACCAGCGGTACATGGCGGCCTACTACGACGGCCACCCCACGATTCGCGTACCCAAGATCATCGATGAGTTCTCCACCCGGCGCGTGGTGACCAGCGAGCTGGCCGCCGGGGCCCGGTTTAGCGAGCTGGTCACCTGGTCGCAGCGCGAGCGTGACCTGGCCGCGGAGACGATCTACCGCTTCGTGTTCCGTAGCCTGTATGAGATCCGTGCGTTCAACGGAGATCCGCACCCGGGCAACTACCTGTTCCACGGCGACGGCAAGGTCACCTTTCTCGATTTCGGGCTGGTCAAGCACTTCACCGAGCCCGAGCTGCAGCCGCTGGTGCACATGGTCCGCGATCTGTGCGTGAACAACGATCCGGAGGCGTTCCGGCACAGCATGGAGCAGGCGGGCTTCCTGGTACCGAACGCGCCGCTCAGCACCGACACGATCATCGACCACATGGCGGTGTTCTACGCCACCGTCCGGCGGCCGGGTCGGCTCACGATCACCGAGGACTACGCGTCCTCGGTCGTCCGGCGGTTCTTCGACCTGCGCAGCCCGGTGGCCGCCTACGCGAGCATCCCGCGTTCGTACGTGATCCTGCAGCGCATCAACCTGGGGGTGTTCGCCCTGCTCGGGCAGCTGAACGCGACCGCCGACTGGCGGGCGATCGCGGAGGAGATCTGGCCGTTCATGCGCCGGCCGGCCTCCACCCCGATGGGGCACGCCGAGGCCGCGTGGCTCGCCCGCCGCCCGCAGGCCACCGAGCGCGTGGCCTGAGCCCGCATCCGGGCGGCCCCGGCCGCGGGCCGGCGGCGCGAGATGTCCGACGCATCGGGCAGGCTAGGGGGATGACGGAGAATCTGACCTTGATGGCGGTGCACGCGCACCCGGACGACGAAGCGTCGAGCACTGGTGGCGTGCTAGCCCTCTATTCCGACCAGGGCATCCGGACCGTGGTCGTGACGTGCACGAACGGCGAGTTCGGTGACGCGCCGGGGGGCATCAAGCCCGGCCAGGACGGCCACGAGGAGCAGGTCGTGGCCCAGCTGCGGCTGTCCGAGCTGCGCCAGTCCTGCAAGATCCTGGGAGTCACCGACCTCGAACTGCTCGGGTACCACGACTCCGGCATGCCCGACTGGGACTACAAGGACCGGCCGGAGGCGTTCTGCAACATCCCGCTGGCCGAGGTGGCCGCCAGGATCGGCGGCCTGATCGAGGCCTACCGGCCGCAGGTCGTCATCACCTACGACGACAAGGGCCTGTACCAGCACCCTGACCACGTGCACGCCAGCCGGTCGGCGCAGGCCGCGGTGGCCGCCAGCGGGATCCCGGCCAAGCTGTACCTGTCCGCGATGCGCGGCAGCGACTGGCAGAAGCTGCGCGAGGCGCTGCGCGAGCGCGGCATCGACCTGGGTGACGACCGCGAGATCACGCCGGAGATGCAGCGGCAGATAGCCGAGAACGAGGCGCGCATCACCACGACCGTCGATATCCAGCCGGTGCTCGGCCGCAAGCGGGACGCGCTGTTCGCGCACGCCAGCCAGATCCAGGAGTCGTGGTTCAGCCAGATCCCGCCGGAGATCGCGGCGAGCGTGTTCGGCCGGGAGCACTTCATCAGGGCGAGCGACTCGACCGGCGCACCGCTGCCCGAGGATGACCTGTTCGCGGGCCTGCGCCCCGGCTGAGCGGTTACCCGGCACGACACCATGAGCGAGGCCGTACTCGGTGCGCTGAACCGGTTCGCGACAGTGCGAGCCTGACCCCCGCGGCTGTAATGCCTGCATGGCTACCGCGGCCGCGCGGTCCCAGGTAGGTTCGCGGCAGGGCTGCCGACCGGAGAGGAGAGCCCGATGGTGGTCCCCACTGCCGCCCGCGCGGTGGCCGCGGTTTTCGGCGGCCTGCTTGTGCTCACGGCCTGGGCCAGCATCATCGGCACGGTCGTGGTGCCCCGCCCGTTCACCACCTGGCTGACCCGCTGGGTGGACCTGATCGTGAACAAGGTCTTCCGGCTGGTGGCCAGCAGCATCTCCGACTACCAGCGACGCGACCGGGTGCTCGCCGCCCAGGCGGCGGCGATCCTGAGCGCGCAGCTGGTCGCCTGGCTGGGCATCGCTTTCCTCGGGTTCGCGCTGCTGCTGTGGCCGTTCGACCGCGGGGGCATCACCTCCGCCTTCACCTCGGCCGGGTCCTCGATGTTCACCCTGGGCTTCGAGGTGCCGATCAGCGCGGTGCCGGCGGCCATCGTGTTCATCGCGGCCGCGACCGGCCTGGTCATCGTCGCCCTGCAGATCGCCTACCTACCCGCCCTGTACGCGGCGTTCAACCGCAGGGAGACCGAGGTGGCGCTGCTGAACGGGCGGGCCGGGGTGCCCTCCTGGGGGCCCGAGCTGCTGGCCCGCACGCACTACGCGCTGGGCACGGGGGTCTCGTCCATCGACACGCTGCCGGACCTGTACGGCCAGTGGGAGCGATGGGCCGCCGACGTAGCGGAGAGCCACAGCACCTACCTGCCGCTGGTCCGGTTCCGCTCGCCCCGGCCGCTGTCATCCTGGGTGACCGCGCTGCTGGCCGTGCTGGACTCCGCCGCGCTGATGCTGGTGCTGTCCCCGAAGTCTGCGCCGGTGGTGCCGGCCCGGCTGTGCCTGCGCGGGGGATTCCTGTGCTTCAACCAGATCGCCAGGGCGATGGGAATCGACGTGCCGGACGAACCCGACGTGGCTGCCGGGATCAAGCTGACCTACCAGGAATTCCTCGACGGCGTCGAGCGCATGCGCAAGGTGGACTTTCCCATCGAGGTCGACCCGAAGGAGGCCTGGCCGGAATTCGTCGGCTGGCGGGTCAACTATGAGCAGGCCGCCTACGCGGTGGCCGACTCCGTTAACGCCGTTCCGGCGCTGTGGTCGGGTCCCCGCCGGGGGCACTTCAAGCAAATCGCGCCCATCCGCCCGCCGCTGGGACGACCGCCCAAGTAAGCCTCGGCCCCGCTGCCGAGGCGCCTCGGTCCGCCGGCGTGCGGCGTCAGGACGACTTGCCGTCCAGGTACTGCAGGAGATCGTGGGCGGCCAGCTCGATCTCCTTGTGCCGCCATTGGGCCGCCCGGTAGTAGCAGGCGATGATGCCCATGCGGTGCACGCGGCGGAAATCCCCATAGATGAACGCGTACCTGGCCTTGGTATGGTCGGCGGCGCCGTCGGTGAGCCCGAGATGCCACCGGGCGTACTCGTCCCACGAGTGCGACTCCAGGTAGGCGTTGCGCGCCGCGGCTGCGGGCTGGACCTCGCCCCAGTCGCTGTCGAGCACGTACTGGCGGCGGTCGATGAGCTGGTGGGCCCACGCCACCGCGTCCGGGTTCACCGAGTAGCTGGCCATCACCGTATTCTGCCTGGCGGCGGGGGCGCCGCTGACCCGGGCGCCCCCTCCGGGCTCAGCTTGCGGGGCCGGAATCGCGGGCCGATTCCCGCGGTCCGCGCACGGTGATCAGCACCAGTCCGGCGGCGAGTACCAGGCAGGCGCAGATCGCGCCGCCGCGGTCGTGCGGCGGCCGGGTCGGCCAGACCCAGGGCGTGGTCGAGCGGTGGGCCAGCGCGCCCTCGGTGATTAGCAGGTAGGCCATCGGCCCGGTCCAGCCGAACGCGCCGCCGAGCACGGCCGCGGACAGCAGGCCGATACCGGCCATGCCGCCCAGGTTGCGGAGCAGGGCGGGGGTCCCGCCCGGCATCCCGCCCGCCGCGGCCCCGGCGGCCAGCGCGCCGAACGCGACGGCGGTGAGCGCCACGGCCGCGCCCAGCCGCAGCCAGGGCAGCCACCGGCCCGCGGCCCGTTCTGGCTCCCCGAACGGCCCGTAGGTGGTGACCGCGATCACCGCCGCTGCGCCGGTCTGGATCGTCAGCGGGATGAACTGCCGTGCTGCGGCGCCGCCGGCGATGTTCCAGTGCCAGCGCAGCGCGGCCCACAACAGGGCGCCGAGCCCGGCCAGCAGCGCCAGCGCCAGCGGCACCCGCCGGCTGACCAGGTACAGCCGCGCCAGCCGCCATCCGGCGGCCGCCCGGCCGCGCCGGGTCCCGGCCGCCGCAGGCGGGACGCTCCCGGGCGCCGGCCGGTCCAGGCCTGTAGCGGTCACGGCAGTTCGCCGAGGGTGAGCCGGCCGGCCTGCAGCGCGGCCAGATGAGCGGCGAGCCAGGCGTGCCGGGCCGCGGCCGGCGCGGTGGCGAACCGCCGGGCCGCGGCGTAGACGGGCCCGGTCGCTGACCCAGGCGCGGGTCCTGGTCCGTTCGTGCGGATGAGCAGCCTCGGCTGCGCTGCGAACGGTATCCCGGCATCCTGCAGCAGCACCGCCTGCACGGCCTGCTGTACCGGGCTGCCGGAGCCCATGCCCGCGCCCACGAAGGCGTGGGCGAACGCCAGCCTTATCTGGTCGGCGAACTGCTTCGCGGTCACCGGCCCGTCGCAAAAGCCGCACGGTCCCGGCAGGTCGAGCGAGCCGAGCCGCATTCGGAGCACGGGCGGGTGACCGCCGAGCGTTAGCGGCTGGGGAGGTCCGTCTCCACCGCTGGGGTAGGCCGCGGCGACTTGGGTGGCCCGCACTGGCGCGCCGGGCAGGCCGGCCACCTCGGCGAGCACCGGCGCCAGCGCGGCGGTCACGTCCGGCATCCATCGGCCATAGGCCGGGTTCAGGCACACCGGCATCCCGGCGGCGTGACCGCAGGCGGGAGCGTACGTAATCGGCGCGTCGTTCGCGGCGTCGTGCAGGGCAGGGATGATCATGCCGTGCACCGAGAGCCGGGCGGTGCTGGCCAGCCCGATACCGGTGCCGGCGGCCGCCATCCCGGCGAGCGTGAGGACGGCGGCGGCGCGGCGCAGCCACGGGCCGCCGGCCCGGGCGGGCAGGCCGGTCAAGCCCAGGGCCGCGACGGCGATCCCGGCCAGGAACAGGATCCGGGCGATCGGCAGGTCCGGCAGCCAGGGGTAAAAGATCCCGGAGTCGGACCCGGCGTTGCCGTCGAAGTTGCCGTTGGAGTTGGTCGGCAGGATCAGCGCCCACCCGCTGGTGTCCCTGAACCCGGTCTGCGACGACAGCGCCATGGCCAGGAACCCGGTGAACGCGGCCACCGGCGCGGCGAACCGGCTCGGCCAGTAGGCCCCGATGGCGAACCCCACGGCGCTGAACGCGGTCACCGCCGCGGCGCCGACGGCAACCCACCACCACGGTGGCGTGCCCCCGACGCCCTGGTGGGCGTACAGCGCGAACATGACGCCCACGAAGACCAGGTAAGCCGCCACCGCCCAGATCGCGGTCGCGGCCCAGGTCGCGAGCTGGGCCGCCCAGCGCGGCCGGGCGGTCGCGGTCACCAGGTCAGCCAGGCCGCGACGGCCGTCCCGCGACCCCATCCAGGCGGCCACGCCGGCCACGAACGGCCCGAAGTCGATGATCGTGTGCCCTTGGCCCATGTTCCAGTAGGTGCGAAACCCATACAGCAGCGCCGTGCCGGTGCTGGGCCGGTAGGAGTCGAACCAGAACAGCGCGGCGATCAGCGGCAGGATCCACGGCATCGCGTTGCGGCGCAGTTCCACCCGCAGCAATCGCGCGGCGCCTCGCGGGACCACACTGGCGGCGCGCGGTGTCCGGTGCCGCACCGGGGCGTCGGTCGTGGCGGTCATCACGCGGCCGCCCTGGCGGACCGGGCCGCCGCGAGCACCGCGCTGTAGCCGCGCTCCAGCGGCGCGTCGCCGGCCGCTCCGGTACCCTCGCCGCGGGCGGTCAGCTCGTCCGGCGTGCCCTGGAATACGATCTTTCCGGCGTCCATCAGCCCGACCTCGCTGCACGCGGCGCCGACGTCCTCGACCAGGTGGGTGGAGACGATCACGGTGGCCCGCTCGCCGAGATCCCGCAGCAGGGCCCGGAACGCCACCCGCTGCTCGGGATCCAGCCCGGCGGTCGGCTCGTCCAGCAGCAGCAGCTCGGGCTCGTTGACGATCGCCTGCGCGATCCCGGCCCGGCGCAGCATGCCGCCGGACAGGGTGCGCAGCTTCGCTCTGGCCCTGCCGCCGAGGTCGACCCGCTCGATCGCGGCGGCCACCGCCTGCGGTACCCGGCCCGGCGGCATCTCCTTCAGCAGCGCGAAGTACTCGACGAACTCGGCCACCGTGAATCCCGGGTAGTAGCCCAGGTTCTGCGGCAGGTAACCGAGCCTGCGCCGGATCTCGCGCCGCGGCCCGTATCCGCCGGGGTCGCGGCCGAGCAGTCGCATGCGGCCGGAGTTCGGCGGGATCACGGTGGCCATCATCCGCAGCAGCGTGGTCTTGCCCGCGCCGTTCGGGCCTAGCAGCCCGAACACCCCGGGACCGGTCTGCAGGGTCACCCCGGCCACCGCCTCAGTGCGGCCGAACCGCCTGGTCACATCGGCGATCTCAACGTTCATGTCGTTCCTCTCGGAATGCGGGTGGCGAACCACGCGATGGCGCCGCCGACGGCAGCGACCGCCAGGTAGGGAAGGACCAGCGCGGAACTGGCGACCGCCGGGGTGACCTGGCCGGAAGCCGAGTGCACCGACAGCACGGTGATCGCCCAGGCAGCCAGGCCCGCTGTGACGCCGACGTTCGCCGAGCGGGTGACCGTCGCCGCCGCCAGGGCTAGCGCGGATACCGCGGTCATCGGGATCAGCCAGCCGAAGGTGACCGTGGCCGCGGTCCCCGACGCCGCCGACGCGGCTAGCCCCAGGGCCGCGTTCAGGCCGAACACGGCCAGCACCCGGACCAGCAGCACCATCCGGTGGCTGACCGCCGTGCTCTGCGACAGTTCCCAGGCCGGGTCGATGCCCGGGCCGTAGGCGTAGGCGATGCCCCCGGCGGCGAGCGCGGGCGCGAACAAGGCCACGTATGGCGTGCCGGTCCCCAGCGTGGCGAACACCCCGGCCACCAGCACGACCGCGCTGGCGATGACCCAGCCGACCAGCAGCGACGGCGTCGTCACCAGCGCCCGGGCCAGGCCCGGCGAGCGCAGCGCCCGCGCGGCCAGCCGCTCGACCGGTCCGGGGCGGCGGCGCCAGACCTCCGCGGCCACCCCCAGCCACACCTGGTCCAGATCGACGTCGGGCGGGCACCCGTCCCGGCCCGGCAGGCCATCGCGGTCGCCGGTCATCTCATGGCTAAAGGTCATCGTCCGCCTCCGTCCCGCACCGGCTGCCGCAACACCCCGCGCATGAGCTGCCGGACCCGGTGAGCGCGGCTTTTCACCGTGCCCTCGGGCACGCCCATCAGCCCGGCCACCTCGGTGACCGTCCGGTCCTCCACGTACATCAGCCGCCAGACCTCCTGCGTCGTGCTGCCCTCCGGGCCGAGCGCCCTGACCGCCTCGGCGAGTTCAGCCCGGGACACCGCGGCCTCCGCCGGATCACTCGCGTGCTGGCCGTCGTGGCCGGTCAGGGCGGCCAGCGGCAATCCGTCGGGACCGCGGCGGCGCAGCCACAGCGCCGCCTGCCGCCGGGTGATCCCCCAGAGCCAGCCGCCCGGCGAGCCCTCGGGCCGGTAGCCGCGCGCCCCCCGCCAGACCGCGAGGAAGCTCTCCTGCAGCACGTCCTCCACCTCGGCCGCGGGCAGGATGGGGCGCAGCCGGACGGCCAGCCACGGCGCATGCCGTGCGAACAACTCCCGCAGCGCGGTGTCGTCACCCCGCGCCATCGCGGCGATCAGCTCGTCGTCGTCCATTGCTTCTCTATTGCATTCCGGCGGCACCAGGTTCACCGACGCGGGCAATTACGGCAACACCATGAGGCTGGCCGGATTCAGCCCTTTCCCGGTTCTGCGGACCCGCGCCCGCCTGCAGCCCCGGCCTGCGTATCTGCCATCATCGGCCTTGCAGCGGGTACGGCACCTCAGCCCTCGGATCTGTTCTCCGGCCTGACCCTGGCCGGCGCCCGGCGACGCTAGCGCGACGTCATCGGTAGCTTCCCGACGTGACCAGCACGATCATGCTCGTCGCGGCTCGTGAGGCATTCCTCACCGCCCGTTCGGGATTATGATTCTTCCGACATACCATCCAACCAAATATTGCGTACAGCGAAGGGATGCCGCCGATGAGCCCGCGTCCGTACCGGCTGGGCCAGCGGCAGGTCGCGATCGACGAGACCCGGGCGCGGGTGATCGCCGCGGCCCGCGAGCTACTCGTCTCCGCAGACCCGGGGCGATTCAGCATCGACGCGGTGGCGCAGCGCGCCGACGTCTCCCGGGCCACGGTCTACTACCAGTTCCACTCGAAGCTGGGCCTGCTCGAGGCGCTCTTCGACTCGGTCGCGGCGGCGGGCGGGATGGCCGGGCTGCCCGGCGCGTTCGGGCGGCCCGATCCGCTGGTCGCACTGGACGACTTCATCGCGGTGTTCGGCCGGTTCTGGGGCAGCGACCGGCTGCTGCACCGGCGCCTGCACGGGCTGGCCGCCGTGGATCCGGACCTGGGCGCGGCGCTTCAGGCGCGCCAGGAGTGGCGCAGGAACGGGGCCACCGCCCTGATCAGCCGGCTCACCGACGAGCGCAAGGCCCCGCCGGCCGAGGTGGCGCCCGACGTGATCGACGTGCTGTTCACGCTGACCAGCTTCGAGACCTTCGACAGCTTGGCCGGCCCTGGAAAGACTCCCGAGGCAGTCGTGCCGCTCCTGCAGCACCTGGCCCGGGCCGCCCTGGGCCTGCGGTCCTGAGCCAGCAGTAATTCATTCAGATTGACTGTTGAAATAAATTACACTGGCGCCAGCGGCCAAGCGGCAGCGGTCGCGACCCCAACCCGTACGGAGGCAACGATGGAGTCCACGCTGATGCAGGGCCGGGTGGCCCTGGTCGCCGGGGCCAGCAAGGGGATCGGAGCGGCGACCGCGGAGGCGTTCGCGGCGGCAGGGGCTTCGGTGGTGCTGGCATCGCGCGATACCGCCGCCCTGGAGGCGGTGGCCAAGCGGATCACGGGTCGCGGCGGCCAGGCGATCGCCGTCCGCGCCGATGTATCCGATGAGGACTCGGTGCGGCACCTCGTCGACCAGACCGTGCAGACCTACGGACGGCTGGATGCGGCGTTCAACAACGCCGCCGCCGGCCCGTTGCCCGCTCCGCTGGCCGACATCGACACCGGCGAGTTCGACCACGGAATAGCCGTGCACATCCGCGGCACCTTCCTCGGCATGAAATTCCAGATACCGGCCATGCTGCGTAGCGGCGGCGGCACGATCGTGAACATGGCCTCGGTGGCGGGCCTGAACGGCACCGCCAACCTCGCCGCCTACGTCGCGGGCAAGGCCGGCATCATCGGGCTGACCAAGGTGGCCGCGCTCGACTACGCCGACCAGGGCATCCGGGTCAACGTTGTGGCTCCGGGACCGATCCTGACGTACCACCTCGAAGCCGCTGGCCCGGAGGCCCAGCGGCTGGCAGGGCTGTCCACGCCGATGCGCCGGACCGGCGCCCCGTCCGAGGTCGCGCAGGCCGTGCTCTGGCTCTGCTCGCCGCAGTCCTCCTTCATCACCGGCGCGGTCATCCCGATCGACGGCGGCCAGAGCGCCGGGAACAAGCCGCCGCAGATGTACCGGCAGGGACAGCCGATGAGCCGGGACGCTACGGGATCGCCCGCCGGGGCATTGTCGGGCTAGTGCCGCGGCAGGTGACCGCTGCCTCGGTGTCAGGGGCTGCTGATGGCCTGTTTCGGGGTCATGGCAGGTCAAGGTGCCCGGACCGGCTGGCTCCGGACGCGCGGGCTCGCTCTGCTCCAATGGGTGTATGTGCACGGCCATCCTCAGCCTCGAGCCCGGTGCCCCGGTCCTGCTGGCCGGCTTCCGCGACGAGCTCACCGACCGCGCCTGGCAGCCTCCGCAGCGGTACTGGCCCGGCTACCCGGAACTGATCGGGGGCCGGGATCTGCTGGCCGGCGGTACCTGGCTCGCGGTGGCGCCGTCGGCCAGGCGCGCCGCGTGCGTGCTCAACGCGCGGGGCACGATGGCACCGGCCAGGTCGCGGCGGTCGCGGGGCGTACTGCCACTGCAGGCAGCGGCTGAGGGAAAGCTGGCGCACGCGGGGCTGGCGGACTTCGACCCGTTTCACCTGCTGGTGACCGAGCCCGGGCGGGCCACCCTGGCCAGCTGGGATGGTCAGGACCTCACCGAACGAGAGCTGCCCGCCGGCCTGCACATGATCGTGAACACCGGCCTCGACAGCGACCTGCTGGCGGCCGGGACGGCCGGGGCCGGCGCCGCAGCGAGCGCCGGGCGAGAGCACGAGCTGGCCCGCACCGCGCACTTCCTGCCCCGGCTCCGGGACGCGCCGCGGCCCGCACCCCGCCCGGGCGATCCGGTCGCGCGCGCCTGGGGAGACTGGCTGCCGCTGCTCGACGGCGACGACATCGCGCCGGACGACCCACGGGCACTGGTCGTCCGGCGCGACCTCGGTGATGGCCGGGTCTGGGGCACGACATCGACGTCGCTGATCGCCTTGTGGCCGGATGCGGTGCGCTACGACTTCACCGGCACGCCGGGAGACGCCGCGGCCTGGCGCACGGTGCCAACAGCGTGATCTGCTTGGATGATTGACCTGGCTCTGACGGGGTAGCGGTCGGCAACCTCCCCGGGACCAGCCAGTCCCGCCCCCCGCAAGGCGCCATGCCGAGGCCGGACCCGGGGAGGTTTCTAACGGCCGGGCCGGGCCAGCCAGTCCGCCGAGCAGGGAACCGCGAGACCGGTGGCCGCGTCCAAGGATCATGAACACCCCCGCATCGCCGGCAGGCGCCCGGCACCGGGCAACCATCCGGCACCAGGCACGAGTCGCCGCCGTCCTCGGCGCGCTGGCCGCGCTGACCGCGGCCTGCGGCAGCCAGAGCGGCGCTACCCACGCGCTCAGCACGGGCGGGGCCGCGTCGAAGCCGACTTCATCACTGATCATCAGCGTGGCCGCGGCCCGCGGCGACACGCCGCGGCACTGGACCCTGACCTGCGGCCCCAGCGCGCCCGGGGGAACCCTTCCGCATCCGGCGGCCGCGTGTGCGGCGCTGGCCCGCGTCAAGGACCCGTTCACGCCGGTGCCGCACGGCATCATGTGCTCGATGATCGACAGCGGGCCGCAGACCGCTTCGATCACGGGGACCTGGCGCGGCACGCAGGTGGCGTCCGCCTACTCCAGGCTGGACAGCTGCGAGACCGCGCGCTGGAACAAGCTCTGGAAGCTGTTCAGCCAGGTAAACCCGGGCGGTCCCATGATCCGCGCCTCCGCCGCACCGCCTTCGAACTGACACCTCCGGGCCAAGCCCGTCGGCGGGGGCGAGCCCGGCCGGAGCCTTAGCGGGCTCCGGCCGGGCTCGCGGCAATCCCGGGCCCAATGCCTTGCGATCATGAAAACACGGCGGCGAATCCCCGGGAAAAACGCGGCCGGCTTGGGCCAAGTAGCTTGACCAGCGCGACCGCATGATAGTAAGTTTGTTAGGAATATTACCTAACTTTCTTTCCAGATAAGCGCTGCGGAATGGCCACGGAGCCACCATGTGCCCGATGAACTTCACCAATTCCTCCGTTGCCAGCGACCTCTCCGATGACCTGACCGTGAACACGGTCGGCTCCTGGTCCGCGGTCCCGCGGCCAGCCCGGAGCGAGGAAGTCGCCGGGCAGATCGAGCGGGCCTATCCGGGCTACCACGTGTGGACGTCCGACGCCGGGTGGTGGTACGCGACCCGGATGCATCCGCAGGCGCCGGGGCAGGCCGTCACCATGTACGGGCACGGCCCGGGAGAGCTCACGGTCGCGCTGGCCGCCGAGGAAGCGGCCACGCTGAGCCGGACCAGGGCAGGGGCCTGGTAACTCCCGGCGGGCGTATCAGTTTCACTGAACTATGCGGATTGTCCCGCGGGCCTCGCCGTCCCGGCGGTGGCCGGGGTGGCCCCTGCGGCCGCGCGGCGGTTTCAGGCCCGGCCGGACGTTAGCCAGGCGGGCTGGCCAGCACCCGGAAGGTGCGCAGCCCGGGATCGGCCGCATAGGCGATCCTGCTGCCCTCGGCCGCCTGCCGGTGCAGCGCGGCCACCAGGTCGGCCGTGATGAGCTCGCCAGGGCCCAGGATCGGCACGCCGGGCGGGTAGGCGGCGATCAGCTCGGCACTGATCTGGCCTGGCGCCCGGTCGGCGGGGACGGTGATCCAGGGGGAGAAGAACGCGGTCCGCGGGTCGGTCACCGGCTCGGGTGCCAGGGTCCAGCTGACCCCGGCCAGGGCTGGGCGGGCTGGGCCCGATCCGGCGGCGATGGCGCGGCCGAGCACGTCGGTGAGCCGGCCGACGGTGGCCGGGGTGTCGGCCACGGTGACCGTGGCCACGATCGTGTCGCGGTCGGCCATCTCCAGCGCCATCCCCGCGGCCTGGGCCTCCACCTCGACGACCGTCCCGTCGGCGCCCGCGCCGGCCAGCCCGAGCACCAGCTTGGCCGGGTCGAACCGGCCCGGCGGGAAGTCACCGGGACCGGGTGCGGCCAGCCCGGGGCAGGCCTCGGTCAGGGTCCGGCGGGCGCCGGCGACCAGGTCGGCCAGACGCTCCAGGAGTTGCGGGCCGCGGGCCGCCAGCAGCGCGCGGGCGCCGTCGGTACTGGCCAGGATGGCCCCGGCCGGGCTGGTCGTGCTGGTGGCGTCGAACGCCGTCTCCAGGCGGCCCGGCGACAGGTAACCCTCGCGCGCCAGCACCAGCGCGGCCTGGCTGTAGGCAGGCAGCATCTTGTGCGCGCTGATCACCATGGCGTCCGCGCCCGCCGCAAGCGCGTGCGGCGGGTAGCCGGGATGAAAGCCCAGATGCGCGCCCCAGGCCTGGTCCACCAGCAGCGGCACCCCGCGGGCATGCGCGACCGCCGCCAGGGCGCCGACGTCCGCGACGGTGCCCAGGTAGCTAGGCTCGGTGATCCACACCGCCACCGCGCCGGGCGCCGCCTCCAGCGCGGTCGCGACCTGGTCGGGGGTGGGGCCGAGCGGCAACGTGCTGGCCGGATCGGCGCGCGGCGGCAGCCACACCGGCCGCAGCCCGGCCAGCACCAGGCCGCTGAACACCGACCGGTGGACGCTGCGCGCCATCACGATCTGGTCGCCGTCGCCGCCCGCGGCGAGCAGCAGGGCCTGATTGGCCTGGGTGGCGCCGCCGACACTGAACCGGCACCAGTCCGCCTGCCACCGTCGCGCGGCCAGCGCCTCGGCCTTGGCCAGGTTGCCGCCGGTGAGCTTCATCGCGTCGAGCCCGCCGTACAGGGGGATGTCCGAGTCCGCGGCCAGCCCCAGGTCAGCGTCCAGCGCCCGGGCGCGGTGCTTGTGCCCGGGCACGCTGAACGGCGTGCCGCCGCGGCGGGTGGCCGCCACGAACGCCTCCAGCAGGGGCGCGTCGGCGGCCAGCGGCTTCGCCTCCCCCGGGGGCACCGGCTCCTGGGACACCGGCTCCGGGGGCACCGACTCCTGGGACACCGGCTCCGGGGGCACCGACTCCGGGGGCACCGGCTGCGGGGGCACCGGCTCCGGGGGCACCGAGGGGGAGTCCAGCCTGCCCAGGCCCACGGTCGTCCTCCTTGTGTTCCCGCCGAGCCTTGGGCCCGACGGCCCGCGGGATGAGCGGCACGGCACGGACCTTCAACCCTAGGTCACTCGCCGCTTCCTGGTCCTGCCCAGCAGCCATCCCGCGGCGCCGACGACGGCGAGCAGCGTGAGGACCAGTCCGGCCTGCTTGCTCCCGGTCAGCGGCTCGCCGGGCACGAGGCTCCGGCCCCGGGCTCCGTACGGTCTGCGACCGGACACCGGCGTGGCGGCCGGTGAGAGGGCAGGAGTGCCCCGTCCGATGCCGCCGGGAGATGCCGCGGGGACCGGAGACGGGGTGAAGGGGGCTCGCCGCTTCCTGACCCCGCTCAGCAGCAGCCATCCCGCGGCGCCGGCGATGCCGAGGAGTATGAGGACCAGTCCGGCCTGCCAGCTCCCGGTCAGCGGCTCGCTGAGCGCGAGGCCCTCGTCCTTGCCGGACAATCCGGACCGCACCTGACCGGACGCCGGGCTGCCCACCGACGACGTGACGGTCGGCGACGGCGTGATGACCGGAAATGCCGACCCGATGGGGGACGCCGCGACCGGAGACGGCGTGATCAGCGGGAACAAAGGTCCGGCGTTCTGGCTGTCCGCGACGCCCTGGCGGGCCAGCGGGAGCGGTATCAGAGACAGCGCCCCACCCGGCAGCGGCGGAAGGGAATTCGGCGGCGCGAGCTGAGTCCCGATTCCGGTACCGTTCCCGAGGCCGGGGAAAGGGGGTGGCGGCGGGGTGGAATGACTAGACCCGGACCCCCGTGAGCCCGGGTGAGACGCCTTGCGGGTTGGTGACTTGCTGGGCGACGGTGACTTGCTGGGCGACGGCGATTTGCTGGGCGAGGGGGAGGGAGACGCCGTGGCCGCCGCAGAATTCGGCCTCGAATGACCGGAACTGGCCGCGGCATGGGCACCGCCCAGGACCGTGGTAGTCAGCCCCGCCGCCGCGACGCACATCCCCGCGAGTACGCCTACCGAGACCGGCCTGCTTCCCGGCCGCCTCCTCGGCTGGCTGCGACGGTGGCGGTCCGAGATTCGGATCACGGGGGTGCGATCGGCTGGCTCGGAGGGCTTCATGGGCGCTTGGACGCGGTGGCTTCCGGATCGGTTCCGTTACGGTCGGTGCTCTTATTCCCGTCCGACGCGAGAGCAACCCCGGCGCAGGGGAAGCAAGAACAACGTGCGCCCCGGTTACACCCAGCCCCGCTGGCGCGCCTCCGTGCCGGCCTGGAACCGGCTGCTGGCGTTGAGGTCATGCATGAGGCGCCGGATGTGGCGCTGGGCGGTACGCAGGCTGCAGCCCAGCGACCGGGCGATCCCCTCGTCGGTCAGCCCGGCCGCCAGGCAGGACAAGACGGCCGTCCTGGTCTCGTCGGGATCGGGCGTGTCCTGGGCGACCGGGTCCTCGCCGATGAACGCCCGCAGCGGCAGAGCCCGCTCCCACTCGGCCTCAAACAGCGCGATCAGCGAGTCGAGCAGGTCACATGGGCGCACGATGAAGCATGTGGCGATGGCTTGCTGCGTGGACTTGATCGGGATCAGGGCCAGAGTGTCGTCCACGATCCACAGCTTGGTCGGCAGGTCCGGGCGGACTCGCGCCTGCTCGCCCGCCGCGCATGCATCGCGTATTTCGCCTTCCAGCCGTCCCGGCAACGTCACCGCCTGGGCGCTGTAGATGACCCGGTAGCTAACTCCATCGCGGATGCGGCTTGCTTCCTGGCTGATGCCCTCGTTCGGGGGCATGACGTAGGGCGGCCGGTCGAATCCCCTGATCTGTTTGCGGGCCGCATCGGGCAGCTGGTCGGTACGGCTCCTGATATTGCTCTCGCCGGTGATGATCTCCACCAGCTCGGCCGGGTGCTCCTGGCGGGACGCCGCGTGGAAGGCCTTCATCAGATCGCTGCTGCCCAGCCGCGCCTGCCGCAGCTCGTCTTCCCTTTTGGCTAGCAGCGGCTCGATGGCGATGTCCGGAGCGACGGCGATATAACGCCCCTGCCTGCCCGGGAGCCGATTGGCCAGCCCCTGCTGGACCAGCCTGTGCAGGTCCCTGGTGGCCTGCTGGGAAGACACCGATCCGTAGCTGGCCAGCTCAGCAACGGTAGACCGCGGGCTGTGGACGAGGACCGTGTAGAGGTTCTCTTCGCTGGGCGAGAGCCCGAGTGCTTGGAACATCTGACCACTCCGCGATCAGTGGCGGGAAACCGCCAGGCGGCGTCTATCCGCCGCAGCGGCACCCTTGCGTCACGTTACTGAACGGTACACCATTTCTCTCATACCGGCTTTGTGTCCTGGTGGGGGGAACTGACGCCCGGGAGGTGCCGCGCGCCGATGACCCTCGAGCCAGTAGAGGTCCGGTCGCTGCTGCCCTCAGGTGGCGAAATCCTGGCGGAGGCCGCCGCATCGGACGTGGCTCCGCAACGGGACGAGAACGACGAAATCGCCATGCAGATCGAGCGTGCCTATCCCGGGTATCACGTCTGGATCTCAGATGCCGGATGGTGGTACGCGACGCGGACGCACCCCCGGGCGCGCGGCCAGTCACCGACCGTGCATGGACCTGGGCCCGGGGAACTCTCCACGGCCCTGGCCGAGGAGGAGGCCGTTACCCTGGGCCGCGCCATGGACGGGGCCTGGTAAACCCGTCAGGCGCGCCCGGCCGGCCCGGAGTCGCGGCCGTTGTCCTTTCCGGTACTGGCCAGTCCGGTACTGGCCAGGAATGCCCGTTGTCTTTCCCAACCTTTGCCGGGAATGCTTCGTACGGTCGGCGGCTCGGCCTACGGTGGGTGCGTGCGGTTCCCCGAGGATGATCCGGCGCGAGAGAACCGGGCGCGCAGCGGGCGCCGGCCGGGCGCGCGCCAGGCGGCGACGCGTCAGCCGGGTAACCGCCCGCCGAGCCATCACCGGGCCCCCGGTCGCCGGCCGGCCGGGCGCCGGCCCTCGGATTCCGTTCGCTACGGTCGTCGCCGCCTGATTGCGCTGCTCGCCTGCGTGGTCGTGGCCGGGGCGGCGATCTGGGTGGGGGCGGCCCATCATTCCGGCGGGGACCCCGATTCGCGGGCAGGGCCGGCCCGGCCGGCGGGCACCTCGCACCCTCCGGCGTCGGCATCCTCCCCCCTCGCGCTGCAGGTCGTTCCCGCCCCCTATCAGCTGCCCGTGCCCATCTCCCGTGAGGTGGTGCTGCCCGGCGGTACCCTCGGCCGGGCGCACGAGCCGACCCTGATGATCGCGGGCGGCCTGACCTCGGCCTCCAGCACCACGTCCGCCGTCAGGCTGCTCAACCCGGAGACCGGGCAGACCCGAGTCGCGGGCCGGCTCGCGGTGGCGACCCATGACGCCGGGGGAGCGCTGCTCGGATCCAGGCCTTTCGTGTTCGGCGGCGGCTCGGTGTCCAGTACCGGCGCGGTGCAGTCCGGCCGGCCAGGCCGGGCCCTGGTGACGGCGGGCAGGCTGCCCGGCGTGCGCAGCGACCTGTCCGCGGTCACCCTGGGCGGCCGGGCCTACCTGGTCGGCGGGTACAGCGGCACGAGGTATTACTCCGCGGTGCTGGCTACCGCGGACGGCCGGCGGTTTCGCGTCGCGGCCAGGCTGCCGGTACCGGTCCGCTACCCGGCCGTGGCCGCGCTCGGGTCACGGATCTGGGTGTTCGGCGGGCAGACCCCATCCGGCATCACCAGCACCATCCAGCGGGTCGATCCGACCAGCGGCCAGGCCACGGTGGTGGGACAGCTGCCGGCCCCGCTCGCCCACGCGACCGGCTTCACGCTGGGCGGGCGCGTCTTCGTCGCCGGCGGCCAGACGGCCCGAGCGGCCGGGCGGTCCCGCACCGCGAGCCCGTCGGCCCGGCTGAGCACGAGCAATCGCGTTTTCCAGTACGTCCCGGCGTCAGTCCAGGCCCCGGCGTCCAGCCGGCATGCGGCGCCCGGCGTCATCCAGGTCGCGGGGCACCTGCCGGTGCCCGTGGCCAACGCGGGGGCCGCCGTGATGGGCAGCACCGCTTACCTGGTCGGCGGGGACAACGGCAACCGGCCGTACCCGGCGGTCACGACGTTCCGGCTCGTTCCTGCGTCTTTGGCCATCCCGCCCGTGGCGACCGGGGTCAGCACAACCGCCACTCCCTCCGGGCAGGCCGGCGTCGTGGCGGCTCACCCCCTGCTCAGCGATGCGCCCTGGCTGGCGCCTGTGCACGGCCGGGGTCATCTGGCCCCGGGATCGGATCCGTCAGTGCTGCCCGGCGACATCCTGATCGCCGACCATCTGAACAACCGGCTGCTGATCGTGGATCCGCAGGGCCGGGTCCGCTGGCAGTTCCCCCGGCCCGGGGACCTGGGCCACGGCCAGACGTTCCTGGTGCCCGACGACGCGTTCTTCAGCCCGGACGGGAAATCCATCATCGCGACGCAGGAAGACGACTTCGTCATCAGCGTGATCAACATCGCCACGCACGAGATCGTCTACCGGTACGGCACACCCGGCGTGCCGGGCAGCGGGCCGAATCACGTGAACAACCCCGACGACGCGCTGCTGGCGCCGAACAAGGACATCGTGTCCGCGGACATCAAGAACTGCCGCATCATCACGATCGCGCCGCCCGCGCACCACCTGCTGCGCGCCATCGGCCAGGGCAGCGCCGGCTGCCTGCACCAGCCGCCGTACCGGTTCGGCAGCCCGAACGGCGCGTTCCCGCTCACCGACGGCCGCTACCTGATCACCGAGATCAACGGCGACTGGGTGGACGAGATGAGCCTGACCGGGCAGGTGGCCTGGTCGGCGCACCCGCCGGGTGTCCTCTACCCGTCCGACACCAACGAGGTCTACCCGGGCCGGTACCTGACCGTCGACTACTCCAACCCCGGGCAGGTGGTGGAGTTCGACTCCCACGGGCGGCGGCTGTGGCGGTTCGGCGGGCTGAACAAGCCCTCGCTGGGCCTGCCGCTGCCCAACGGCGACATCCTGGTCAACGACGACTTCAACAACCGGGTCATCGTAATCGACCCGGTCACGCACCGGATCGTGTGGCAGTACGGGCACACCGGCGTGGCCGGCAGCAGGCCCGGCTACCTGGACGACCCCGACGGCGTGGACCTGACCCCGCCCAACTCGCTGCTGATCACCCACTCGAGCACCATGGGACGCCCCCAAGCCGGCCCCTGCCACACGGCCGGCTGTTAGGGCGAAGCATGAGGAGCGCTATGGCAGCGCTAACTCGTCGCGCTGGCCGGGGGACTTCCCCCGCTGCCACGGTGGCTGGTGTGGCTGGTGGAACCGGCGTCCGGGCGGCGGGCTCAGCTTCCATTTGACGGCGGGCGGAAGGCGGCGAATGGGTTGGTGACCTCCAACGTCCGGGCGGCGAAACGGTACAGGGTGGCCGGCCGACCACCCGCGGCGGCGGGCCGGACGGTGGCGGGGGTGCGCTCGATGACCCCCCGCCGGACCAGGATGCGCTGCAGGTTGGTCGCCGACACCGGGTGCCCGAGGGCGGCCGCGTAGATTTCCCGCAGTTCGTTGATCGTGAACGTGGCCGGGGCCAGGGCGAAGCCGAGGTTGGTGTAGGAGAGCTTGGCGCGCAGCCGCTCCCGGGCCGACTTGATGATCGACTCATGGTCGAACGCGGTGCGGGGGAGCGCGCTGACCGGATGCCAGGCGGTGTCGGCCGGGATGCGCGGGCTGACGTCGGTGGCCACCAGCGCCAGGTAGGCGGTGGCGAGCTCGCGCCCGCGGGGGTCACGGTCGGGATCGCTGCGGGTCTCGAGCTGCTCCAGGTGCGCGATGTCGGTGAGGTCCACCTTGGCGGCGAGGTGGCGCCCTAGCGACGAGCCGAGGCGCTCACCCTCGCCCAGCGACCCGCCGGGCAGTGACCAGCAGTCCTGGAACGGCGGCCGGGCCCGCAGCCACAGCAGGACCTCCAGGCGGCGGTCGCGCACCCGGAACACCACGGCCAGCGCCTCGTGCCGGAACCGGGCCGCAGGCTGGTGGCCCGCGGGCTCGTGCTCGAGCCCGCCCGGCGACTGTATCGACTGACCTGGCTGCACGCCGAGCATGGTAGTGTCTCTCCTAGTTTTCGACTATGAGGCGAAAACTGAGTCTAGTGCAGGAGCGACCGATGACCATCAGCACAGCGGCGCAGGGCCAGGCCGAAGCAGACTCTGGCCTCCCGGCCGGCCGCCGCGGCGCGGACCCCGGGCCCGGCTGGGCCGAGGAGGTCCGCCGGCTGGCCGCCGAACGCGACGCGGTGATCCTGGCGCACAATTACCAGCTGCCCGAGATCCAGGACGTCGCCGACCACGTGGGCGATTCCCTGGCGCTGTCCCGGCTGGCCGCCGACAGTCCGGCCCGCGTGATCGTGTTCGCCGGCGTCTACTTCATGGCCGAGACGGCCAAGATCCTCAGCCCGGACAAGACCGTGCTCATCCCGGACCAGCGGGCCGGCTGCTCGCTGGCCGACAGCATCACCGCGGCCCAGCTCCGGGAGTGGAAGGCCGGGCACCGGGGGGCGGCCGTGGTCGCGTACGTAAACACCAGCGCCGAGGTCAAGGCCGAAGCCGACGTCTGCTGCACCTCCTCGAACGCGGCCGAGGTGGTGGACTCCATCCCGGCCGATCGCGAGGTGCTGTTCTGCCCGGATCAGTTCCTCGGCGCGCATGTGCGGCGGGTCACCGGCCGGCAGAACATGCTGATCTGGGCCGGCGAGTGTCACGTGCACGCCGCGATCAGCGGCGCGGACCTGGCCGCGCGGGTGGCGGCCGTGCCCGAGGCCGATCTGTTCATCCACCCCGAGTGCGGCTGCGCCACCTCGGCGCTGTACCTGGCCGGCGAGGGGGTGGTCCCGTCCGACCGGGTCAAGATCCTGTCTACCGGGGGCATGGCGGCCGCGGCCAGGCAGGCCCGTTCCGGTCCGGTCCTGGTGGCGACCGAGATCGGGATGCTGCATCAGCTCCGCAAGGCCGCGCCGGGGGTGGAGTTTCTCCCGGTGAACGACCGCGCGTCCTGCCGGTACATGAAGATGATCACTCCCGCCGCGCTGCTGCGCTCGCTGCGGGAGGGCCGCGACGAGGTGCATGTCGACGCGGCAGTGGCCAGCCGGGCCGGCGCAGCCGTCCGGCGGATGATCTCTATCGGCCACCCGGATGGCGGCGAATGACCCCGGAATGGGAGGCCGGTGCGGACCTCGTCGTGGTCGGCAGCGGCGCGGCCGGGCTGGCCGCCGCGCTGCGTGCCCGCGAGGCCGGCCTGCGCATCATCGTGGTGACGAAGTCCTCCCTCAGCGACGGCAACACCCGGTGGGCGCAGGGCGGCATCGCTGTCGCGCTGCCCGGCGGGCAGAGCCCCGGTGATTCTCCCGAACGGCACGCCGCGGACACGGTCACGGCAGGCGCGGGCCTGTGCGTGCCGAACGCCGTGGCCGCAATCCTGGCCGACGGCCCGGCGGCGGTCGCCAGGCTGCGCCGCCGCGGCGCCGTCTTCGACGCCGCCGACGACGGGACGCTGGCCCGCGGCCGGGAGGGTGGGCACAGCGCGTTCCGGGTGCTGCACGCCGGCGGCGACGCCACCGGCGCCGAGGTCGAGCGCGCGCTGGCCGACGCCGTCCGCCGGGAGCGGATCCCGGTGCTCGAGCAGCATCTCACGGCGGAGGTGCTGCTGACGGCGGCCGGCGCGGCCGGCGGGCTGCTCGCGCTGGCGGGCACCGGGCGGCCGGGGCTGGTACGAGCGCCGGCGGTGCTGTTGGCCACCGGCGGGCTGGGGCAGCTCTACCAGGTCACGTCCAACCCGGCCGTGGCCACCGGGGACGGGCTGGCGCTCGCGCTCGCGGCGGGGGCGGCGGCGGCCGACGTCGAGTTCGTGCAATTCCACCCGACCGTGCTCTACTCCGGCTCCGCCTCGCGCGGGACCGCGCCGCTGGTGACCGAGGCACTGCGCGGCGAGGGCGCGATCTTGGTCGACGCGACCGGCGCTCGGATCATGGCCGGCGTGCACCCGCTGGCCGACCTGGCGCCCCGGGACGTGGTCGCCGCGGCGATCACGCGGCGGATGGCGCAGGCTCCCGGCGGCGTCGATGACCACGTGTTCCTGGACGCGACCGGCCTCGGGCCGGCCGAACTGCGCCGCCGCTTCCCGAGCGTGTACGCCGCCTGCCTGGCGGCCGGCATCGACCCGACGCGGCAGCCGATCCCCGTTGCCCCGGCCGCGCACTATCACTGCGGCGGCGTGCTCACCGACCTGCACGGCCGCACCAGCGTGCCGGGACTGTATGCGGCGGGCGAGGTGGCCAGGACCGGGCTGCACGGCGCGAACCGGCTGGCCTCCAACAGCCTGCTGGAAGCGCTGGTGATGGGGGAGCGGGCGGCCTCGGTCATCGCGGCGCGGCCCTCCAGACGGCGGCTGCCCGAGCCGAGGCCGGCGTCTGCGCCGCCGGCAGCTGCGGATCCGGATGAGCTCCGCCGGCTGATGACCAGGCACGCCGCGATCGGCCGCGGCCGAGCGGGCCTGGCGGACGCGCTGGCCGGCCTCAGCCGGCCGGTCCAGCGGAGCACAGCCGCCAGCCGGGCGGGCTACGAGGCCGCGTTCTTGACGCTGGCGGCCCGCGCGGTACTGGCCGCCGCGGCCGAGCGCACCGAATCCCGCGGCTGTCACGTCCGCACCGACTACCCGGATCGCGACGACGAGCGATGGCGCCGGAGCCTGGTCATGCGGCTGGGCGCATCCGGAATACCCGAGGTAACCGGCGCGCTGCCCGCCCGGCTGACCGATGCCGCCCTCGCCCGGGCGGGCCGGTGACCGGGCACGGGGCCGGCCGGCGGCTGTCAGCGGGCACGGCGGCGGACCTGCGGGCGGCCGGGCTCGACCCGTGCGAGGTGCACCGGGTCGTGTCCGCCGCCCTGGCCGAGGATCTGCGCTACGGGCCCGACGTGACCACGCAGGCCACGGTGCCGCCGGACGCGGTCGCGACCGCGGAGATCACCCCGCGGGTGGCGGGCGTGCTGGCCGGAGCGCCGGTGGCTCTGGCCGTCTTTGACGCGGTCCAGGGCGCGGGCTACGAGGTGCTCGGGTGCGCCGAGGACGGCGGCGAGCTGGCGCCGAGCCGCCCGGCGCTGATCCTGCGCGGCCCGGTGCGCGGCCTGCTGACCGCCGAGCGCACCGCGCTGAACTTCCTCTGTCACCTGTCCGGCATCGCCACTGCCACCGCGCGCTGGGTGGCGGCGGTAGCCGGTACCGGCGCGGTGCTGCGCGACTCCCGTAAGACGCTGCCGGGCCTGCGCGAGCTGGAGAAGTACGCGGTCAGGTGCGGCGGCGGCCAGAACCACAGGATGGGGCTGGGCGACTCGGTCCTGATCAAGGACAACCACGTCCAGGCCGCGGGCTCGGTGGCCGCCGCGATGGCCGCGGTCCGGGCCCGCGCGGCCGGCCTGCACTGCGAGGTCGAGGTGGACGACCTGGCGCAGCTGGCCGAGGCACTGCGGGCCGGGGCGGCCGAGGTGCTGCTGGACAACTTCACCGTGGCCCAGTGCGCCGAGGCGGTCCGCATGGTCCGCGAGGCGGGCACGGCGACCCGGCTGGAAGCCTCCGGCGGCCTGACGCTGCCGACCGCGCGGGCCTACGCCGAGACCGGCGTCGACTACCTGGCGGTCGGCGCGCTCACCCATTCCTCCCCGTTCCTCGACCTGGGCATGGACCTGGCTACGGCCGGCCGTACGGTAGATCCCAACATCCGGCCCGGAAGGGAACACGACGATGCCACGTACCCCTGAGGAAGTCTTTCAGCATCACGCCCAGGCGCTCGGTGCCGGCGACCTGGATGAGATCGTCGCCGACTACTCCGAGGATGCCGTCTTCATCAGCCCGTCAGGCGTCCTGCGCGGTCCGGAGGGCATCAGGGCCGCGTTCACTCAGCTGCTCGCCGACGTCCCGAACGCGGCCTGGAATTTGAAGACCCAGATTTACGAAGGCGACGTCCTGTTCCTGGAGTGGGCCGCGGACGCCGCCGCGACCCGGGTCGAGGACGGCATCGACACGTTCGTGTTCCGCGATGGCCTCATCCAGGTGCAGACGATCCGCTACACGCTGGAGCGCAAGAGCTGATCCGGGCCAAGGACGCGCGGCCAGGGCGAGGAACTTAGCGGGGCCCGGACGGGTCATAACCAGTGTGACCGAGCATCGCGCCATCGGGCAGCTCACGTCAGGGCGGGTTCCGGCCCTGGCCATCCGGAGGTCAGCGCTGACCCCCGGCTGGGCCCTCGTGCTCCGGCTGGCCGTGCACCTGGCTGTGTGGGTGCCGTTCGTGGCCGGCGTGGCGGAGTTGGTACGGCTGCGCTGGCGTCCGATCGGGGATGGCGCGGCGATCGCGCTGCGTTCATGGGACTCGCTGACCGCGCACGGCCCGCTGGTCGGGCAGGCGACCCAGCTCGCGCACGCGGTCTACGATCCGGGGCCGCTGGAGTACTGGCTGCTGGCGATCCCGGTCCACATCGACCCGCGATACGGGGTGCTGTGGGGTGCGGCGCTGTGGTGCATGATCGCTGCCTCGCTCGCGATCGAGGCGGCCTGGTCGGCGCTCGGCGGGCTGGGAGGTTTTATCAGCGCCGCGGTGATCCTCGGGACCGTCGCGTGGCAGCCGCTGATCGCGCTCCAACCGTTCTGGAATCCCTGGTTCGGCGCGATGTTCTTCCTGGCCGCGCTCGCGGCGAGCTGGGCGGCGCTGTGCGGGAACCGCTGGTGGTGGGTGGTAGTGGTGGTCGCGGGATCGGTAGCCAGCCAGGCTCACCTGATGTACGCGCTCCCCTCCGTCGCCCTGGTCGGGGTGACCCTCGGCGTCGGGCTGGTGGACTCGCTGCGCGCGAAGTCAGGCTACTGGTGGGCCATGGCCGGGCTGATCGTCGGCGTGGGCTGTTGGACCGGCCCGTTCATCCAGCAGTTCACCAGCCGGCCAGGTAACCTAACCGCCCTGCTCAACGGCCAGAGCAGCGCGCCGCTGAGCGGCGCCGCCTTCGGCCTCAAGACCCTGACCGCCGCCATCCAGCCGCCTCCGCTGTGGTGGACGGCATCGGAGCAGCTGCACGGGCTGCCCGCGATCCACCGGATCGAGGAGCGGTCGGCCGGGTTCGCGGTGGCGGCCCTGATTGTCATCGGCGTGATCCTGATCCTCGCCGTGCGTCCGCTGCGGTCCCGGCGGCTGGCCGCGCTAGCCGCGGTCAGCCTGCTGGTCAGCCTGGCCGCGCTGATCACGTACTCCAGGATCCCGGTGATAAGCCCCAACCTCATCACCTTGGATTACCTGGACATCATCATGTTCCCGCTTGGCGTGCTCGCCTGGCTCGTCGTCGGCTCCGCGGTCGTGCTGGCCGGGCGCCGGCTGATAGGCCGGCGCCGGATCCCGGCGGCGGCGCCCGGGGCCGCGGCCGTACCAGGAACCGCGGCCGCGCCTGGAAGCGCATCCGCGCCCGAGATCCCGGCGGCACCCGAGGCGGCCGCACCCGAGGCGGCGGTACCCGAGGCGACGGTACCCGAGGCGGCGGTACCCGGGACCGCGGCCTCCGGGAGTGCGGCGCCCGGGACGCCAGCGCCCAGCCCGTGGGCGGGCTGGGCCGCCCGGGCCGCCACCCTGGCCGCCGTGGTGCTCATCGCGCTGGCGTCGTTCGTTTCCGTCGCCCGGCAGGGGTCGGTGAGCGATGCCAGGCTCGCTGACCTGATCAACCTCGCCTCCCAGCGGGTCGAGCACGCGCTGCCCCGCCAGCCGATCGCCCTTTTTGTCAAAGACAGCCAGTCTCTTGAGCAGAGGCGGCTGGTCCTGGGCCTGGTGTGGATGCTGCGAGTCGGCGGATACCGCCCGCAGGTCAGGCCGGGCAACGCGCGCGAGCTTGGGCCGGAGTACGTATTCCGCGACAAGCCGGTACCGCAGGTCACGCTGCATGTGCAGGGCGGCGACGTGTCGGTGCACGTGACGCAACCCGGCCCCAGGCACCTCATGCCGGCCGCTGGCTAGAAGCCCCCGATCCCGTCCGGGGTCCCACCCCGGTGGGCCCGGCGCCAGCCCGTAGGGATTCGGCGCGGAGTCGTAGATGGCCAGGCCGGATCAGGTCCGCAGGCGTCAGGCCGCCCGGCCCGATGCCCGGGGAGGCCTGCGCGCGCCACGCCGCCGGGGGGGCCGGGGCTGGTCGGAGTAGGTACCGCGCACCACCCCGGACCACGTCTGCCAGAGGATCTGCACGTCCAGGGCGAAGGACCAGCTCTCCACGTAACGCAGGTCAAGCCAGGCCGCCCGCTGCGGTGGCAGGTCGAGGCCGCGGATTACCCACAGGCCCGTCAGCCCGGGCCGAACGTCAAGCCGCCGCTGCAGGTAATCGCTGTACCGAACCGCTTCGCCCGGGCCCGCCGGACGCGGCCCGACCAGCGACATCTGCCCGGCAAGCACGTTCACCAGCTGCGGAATCCGGTGCAGGGACCACCGGCACAGCCATGCGCCGGTCCGGGTGCGGCGGCCTGAGTCGGCCGCCACGGTCCGGAACTTGTACCGGTGGAACGAGCGGCGGCGCCGGCCGGTCCCGGGCTGGCGCGCCAGGACCGGTCCGCCGTCTTCCAGCCGTATGGCCGCCGCGATGGCCAGCAGCAGCGGTGCGAGCAGCACCAGCGCTGATGCCGCCGCCAGCTTGTCGAACCCGGTCTTGGCCACCTGGCGGACGCCGGTGAGGCTCGGGTGGTCAACGTGCAGCAGCGGCAACCCGGCCACCGCGCGGATGCTGGTCCGCGGGCTCGCGATGTCGAGCAGCGCGGGGGCGAGGCACAGGTAGGTGCCGGCTTTCTCCAGGCTCCAGGCCAATTTCTGCAGCCGCGCCCCGTTCAGCTCGGGGCAGGGGAGCACGGCCACCGTATCGGCGCCTTCCTCGCGGACGGCCGTGATGACGGCTTCCGGCCCGCCGTATACGGGGACGCCGGCCACGTTCGTCATGCCCGCCGTGACGTCCGGCCCGGCCAGGCACGCGGCGACGACGGACAGACCGTGGTCGCGCTCCCGGCGCAGCATCCGGACCACGCCGGCGACATCGCGCGCGTGGCCCACCGCGACCGCCCGCCGCATGCTTCCGCCGAGGGCCTGCACCCGGTGCAGCCGCCGGCGGAGCCAGCACCGGGCCGCGAGGTCAAGCGCGAGAGTCAATGGCATGGCGATAAACACATATCCGGCGGACAAACCGGTCGTGACCAGGGAGAAGGCGATTGCGATCGCCACCGTGAGGCCGATCCCGGCACTGATCACGCGCCGGAATCCATCGGTGCCGGTGCCGATGATCCGCGGCTCGTACCCCCGAGCCAGCGCCACGCACGCCACCCAGAGCACCGGCAGGCCGAAGGTGAACCAGACGTAGGACGCGGCGGGCGGCTGGCCGCCGGACCGCACCTCCAGTGCGATCACGCCCGCGATCAGCGCTGCGATGGCGTCGGCGGCCATCATGCTGTGCCGGTACCGCCGGCCCCAGCCGGCGAGGCCGGGCGCAGCGCGATCAACCCCGGGCAAGCCTGGAACCGCACGGGAGCCCCCGGTGTCACGCTGTCTCAGGTCAGCCCTCCTGACGGTCTGACACAGCGGCGGGGCACTCCGATATGGGACAAGAGGTTCCATTCGGTACAGACGAGTATGACACGGCTGAACAGGGGAAAGCAGCGCCCCGGGCGAAGTTGGTTACCGGCCGGGCCTGGGGCTTCACGGGCTTCGGGCCCTCAGCCCGTGGCGAGGATCCGCCGTAGGTCATCAACCGGGATCGCGTGCTCGACGTGACCCGAGCGCCCGGTCACGGTGGGGGCCATCAGCAGCGAGTTGAGCACGGCTTCCTCGCTGGCGTCCACCACGGCCTCGAAGAAGGGTCCGAGGTCCGCGCCCGTGATGACCGGCTCCGCGGGCTGGACGCGGCCTCCCCAGTCACCTCGCGTTCCGGTGGCGCAGGCCAGGAAGATCTCACCGCTGCCATGGTCGGCGACCGAGCCCGTCCTGGCCAGGCCCAGCCCGACGCGGCGGGCCAGCCGCTCGCAGGCGGCAGGGTCCAGCGGTGCGTCGGTCACCACCACGCCGATGCATGATCCCTCGCCGGGGCCCGGGCCCTGGCGGGCCGGCCGCGGCAGCAGCCTGCCGACCGGGTGCCCGGCGACCGTCAGCCGTCCGGCCCTGCCGAAGTTCGTCAGCAGCAGCACGCCGACGGTGTGACCAGACGGGACCCGGCGGGAGGCCGTGCCGATGCCCGATTTCCAGCCCAGGCTCGACATGCCCGTCCCCGCGCCCACCGCGCCCTCGGCCGGCGGGACGGCGGAGCCGACCGAGCCCGCCGCCTGCTGCCACGCGGCGGCGACGTCGCCGGTGTCGACCTGCATCCGCCGGACCTCGTTGAGGAACGAGTCGTCGCACTCGGCGACGACCGGGATCACGGTCTCCTCCCCGATGGCAGGCACTGCCTCGGTGATCAGCTGGCACGCCGCGTCGTACACCCGGCCGACCTGCATGGTCGAGGTCAGGAAGATCGGGGTGCCGACGATCCCCCACTCCTGCATGAGCAGGAACCCGGTGCACTCGCCGCACCCGTTGAGCACCGCGCCGCCGGCCGGCACCGGGCGCGCCAGGATGTCCTCGGCGGGCAGGATCACGGTCACGCCGGTGCGCGCGACGCCGCGCCCGGCCGGCGGCTCGGGCTCGTCCCGCCAGATCGTCGCGTGCCCCACGCCGACTCCGGGGACGTCCAGGATGGAGCCGGTGCGGCCGGGTGGCAGGCCGCCGATCTGGATTCCGAGATCTCCGACGCGAGGCATGCCCGACAGGATGCCATGCCCGGGCTGAGCGCCTTCATCGAATGGGCTGCGCCGAGCCGGACACGCGGCGTCCCCCGCGGACCCGGGCGGCGCCGCGCATCCGCCGGACTACTTCCTGGCCGCCTTCGGCTTCCTGGCTTTCGGCGCCTTCGGCGGCAGCGTCCTGACGTGCGAGAAGGCCCGCTCTACCCACCGCGCGGCGAGGTCAGGCTCGGCGCGCCAGGCCTCGGGCAGGCTGGTGTAGCCGCCCATCGGCCGGCCGGACGGCCCGAACGGTCCCGAGCCGTCGACCCCGGCCAACTCCGCCTGGCCCGCCTCGTCGAGCCGGACTCCGACCGAGGACCCGAACAGCCCGGCGAACATGTTGCCGTGCACGAACGCGCCGAGGTTGCCGAACATCGGCTTGATCTCCACCCCGGGATGCTCGGGGATCAACGACCGGAAGAACGTCTTGTCCTGCTCGGTCGGCTTCGGTATTTCCACGCGACCAGCCCCGGAGCGGGGTTCAGCCAGCCTCGCCGGCCGGCCGGATGATGCTGAACGTCGCGCCCTGCGGATCGCGCAGCACGGCCATCCGGCCCACCGGGGTGTCGAACGGCGGCACCAGCACCGAGCCGCCCAGCTCGGTGGCCTTGGCCGCCGTGGCGTCGGCGTCGGCGGTGGCGAAGTACACGTGCCAGTGGTTGGGCGTGCCCGGCATCTGCGGCGGCGTCGTGCCGCCGACCGGCTGCCCGGCTGCCTCGAACATCGTGTACTTCTGGCCCTCCATCTCCATGTCGGAGGTGCTCAGCCCGACGACCTGCTGGTAGAACCCGGTCGAGCCGGCTGGATCGGCGGTGATCAGCTCGTTCCACAGCACGGCGCCCGGCTCGTTCACCCGGGTGGCCCCGATGTGCTGGCCGGCCTGCCAGAGCGCCACGGCGGCACCGCCCGGGTCGAGCACGAAGGCCATCCGCCCGGCGTCCATCACGTCGAAGGCCGGCATGGCGATCTCGCCGCCCGCCGCCGCCACCTTGGCCACGGCGTCATCGACCGAGTCCACCGAGATGTAGGTGTTCCACGTCGGCGGCACGCCCTGGGCGGCCATCTCGGGCGTCTGCGGCGCGATCGCGGCCACGTTGTCCTGGCCGATCTGGGCCATGGAGTACACCGGGCCCTGCGGCATCGGCTGGTCGTCGTAGGTCCAGCCGAACAGGCCGGCGTAGAACGCCTTCGCCCCCTCCTGGTCCGTGGTCTGCAGGTCCACCCAGTTCGGCGTGCCCTGGGCGTATGAGGTGCGGTTCGGCATGAGTTCTCCCCTTTGTCGGTGATAGCGATCCGGGTTACGCGGGTCTGGACCGGTCCGTGTGCTGCGGGCGGCCGGTGAAGGCGATCAGCCGCTCCAGGACGCCGGCGTCCGGATCGGCCGGCCGCTCTGGGTCGAAGCCCACCCGGCTGCGGCCCTCGGGCGTGATGATCTTGTGCGCTGCTTCGAGTACGTACGCCGTGACCGGGTCGGGCGCGGCGACCTGCTGCCCGGTGGCCTGGGCGAAGTCCCAGGCGTGGACCAGCAGCTCGATGGACATGATGCCCAGGGCCACGGCCGCCGGGAGGTCGCTGTCGCCGATCGAGACCGTGCCCTCGGGGCCGCGGCCGTCCCAGGCTTCCAGCGCGATCTGGGCCCGGTCGGCCACCTGGGCCTCCAGCGTGTCCGGCGTGCCCGCCGGGAACACCGCGCCGGCCGCGCCGCCGATGGCGGTGATCGACCCGGTCAGGTGCTCGGCCAGCTGGGCGACGGTGAATTCGGTGCAGACCGTGGCCCGGCCGGCGTCGGCTTGGCCGACGCCGAGCAGCACCCGCTGGCAGACGGCCACGGTCGCTCCGGCGCACGTGAGCACGTCGAGGTGCGGCGGCGCGGCGCCCCACTCGTCGGGCCCCGCGTCGCCCTTGGCCGCGGCCTCGGTCAGCCGGCCGAGGTAGTGGTTCCAGCCCGCGGCGTGGTTGTCGGCCTGCTCGCCGGCCAGTCCCTCGTGCACCACCCGGATGGTCGTGCCACCCGGCGCCGGCTCCAGCGTGACGATCACGGTCGACGCGCCCGGCGGCAGGTCGGCCGAGCCCTCCCAGCCCCAGGTGAAGACCACCCGCCGGCCCGGCTCGAGCTCTGTGATCGTCCCCCGGGCGGTGTGGCCGGGGATGATGGTCCATCGGTACTCGCCGCCGGCCCGCAGGTCGACGCGCGCGGTGACGGCCTGCCAGCGGCGCAGCCGGTCCGGCCGGGTGACCAGGGCGAAGGCCTCGTCGGCATCCAGCGGGATGAACACCGAGTTCTCGTACGGCATCATTCGCCTCCTTGGCGGTGGTTCCGCCGGGTGATGGCGAGGGCGTCTTGCACTATCTGATCGAGTTCACGGGTCCAGAACTCATCGAGTTCCGCCCGCAGTGCCGTCATCCCCCGTGGATTCACACGGTAGTACTGAAACCTTCCCGCTCGTCTACTGGCCACCAGGCCGGCCTCGGCGAGTATCCCCAGATGCTGGGATATGGCCGAACGGCTGACGGTGAAGTTGCTGGCCAGCCTGGTCACCGTTTCCTCGCCCTGGCCCAGCAGCTGCAGCAGCCGCCGACGGTTCGGCTCGGCCACGGCAGCAACCAGATCCGGCATCTCGACACGTTAGTGGTCACTAACGCGTTGCGCAAGCCTCCGACCCGCCCCGCGCGCCGGAGCACTGTCGGCCCGCCGCACTAGGCTGGGCACCCGACCCAGCGCCGGCCGACCACGGGAAAGGAGCACGATGTCCTATCCGGAGGCGCGCTACCTCGGCGACGGCGGCGAGTTCAGCGCCGTCTACCGGTCCGGGGACCAGGTTCCCGAGCTCCCCATGCGGACCGCCAACGCCAGCTACCTCGCCACCGGCGCCAGCACGCACGGGCAGTTCGGCCTATACCGCTGGGACTTCAATGGCCCGCCGAGCGGCCCCGATCCGCATTTCCACCGGGCCATCTCGGAGTCGTTCTTCATCCTGAGCGGGACCGTGCGGCTGCTGCACGGCCAGCGGTGGGTCGACGCCACCCCCGGCGACTTCCTCTACGTCCCGGAGGGCGGCGTGCACGCCTTCCGCAACGAGTCCGGCGAGCCTGCCTCCATGCTGCTGCTGTTCGCTCCCGGCGCGCCCCGGGAGGGCTACTTCGAGGGGCTGGCCGGCCTGGGCAAGCTCACCGCCGAGGAGCGGGCGGCCTTCATGCACTACCACGACACGTTCTGGTTGTGACGGCTTCGCAGCCCGCCGGACCGCGGGTCATGCTGGCCGCGATCTGCTGCCAGAAGGGGGACTGGCCGGCCAACCTCGCTGCCCACGAGGAGGTGCTCGCCCGGGCCAGGGACGAGGGCTGCGAGCTGGCGGCGTTCCCCGAGATGTCGCTCACCGGGTCGGTGGATCCGGTCGCGCATCCGGGGGACCTGCTCCGCCTGGACTCCGAGCCGGTGCGCGCGCTGGCCGGGCTCACCCGGCAGTACTCGGTGGCGGCGGTCTTCGGCGTCGCGGAGCGGGGCGACGGCGGCGCCCACATCACGCAGGTATACGCCCGAAAGGGCGCGCTGGCCGGCGCCTACCGCAAGCGGCACCTCGGCGAGGGTGAGGATGCCTACACCCCCGGCACCGCGCCGGCGCTGCTGCGACTGGGCCAGCTCAGCTTCGGCATCGCGATCTGCGCCGAGAGCCACGTCGACTACCCCTTCGACGAGCCGGCCGCGGCGGGCGCCGAGGTCATCTTCCTGTGCGCCGCTCCTGGCCTCTACGGCCGGCGGACCGACGATGAAAGCTGGCGGGCCGGGCATTCCTGGTGGGAGTCCCAGGGTCTCGCCGACGCGCGCCGCCACGCCGCCCGGACCGGAGCCTGCGTGGCGCTGACCACGCAGGCCGGCTCGACCGTGGACGAGGACTTCCCCGGCCTGGCCGCCCTGGTCGGTCCCGGCGGCGAGGTCGTGGCGCGGCTGCCGGACTGGCACCCGGGCACGCTCGTCGCCAGGCTGGACCGACAGAGCGGAGGTGCGCGGTGCCGCGGCAGAACCGGGTGACCCCGTACGGGGAACTGGCCGCCGTGGCCGACCGCGGGATGTTCTGGGGCAACCGGGGCCAGCTTCTCGATACCAAGGGCAGCCTGGCCCGCTACTCGCGCGGTCGGCTGTGGCTGATCTGCGTGCTGGAGTTCAAGAACCGGCGCCGGACGCAGTGGCAGCCGGGCCGGCTGACCGAGCTGTACTTCATCGACGAGGCCACTGGCCTGGCCGCCGGACACCGGCCGTGCGGGGAATGCCGGTACCACCGGTACCAGGAATACAAGCGGGCCTGGGCCGAGGCTTACCCCGGTACGGCGGTCAGCGCCGCGGCCATGGATGCCCGGCTGGACGCCGACCGGCTGACCGGGCCGGGCGCCCGGCGTAGCTACCAGGCGCCGCTGGCCGACCTGCCGGACGGGACGATGATCGAGCTGGCCGGCCGGCCGTGGCTGGTGCTCGGTCCCCGCCTCTTGGCCTGGACCCACGGTGGTTACCGGGAGCAGCGGACCAGGCCGGGCTGCGCCCGGGTCAGCGTGCTCACCCCCCGGGCGACGGTCGCGGTGCTCGGCGCGGGCTACCAGCCGGTCCTGCACCCGACGGCGGCTGGGCCAGCGCCCCGCGAGGCGCCGTGACCGTACGATAGGCCGCCCCGCCGCCCTGGCCGTGTTCATCGCGGTGGTCGGCCCGATGGCGGTGCCGCGGGCCGCCCCGGCCGGGACCAGCCCCGGCGCTCGCTCTCGTCGATCAGCTCCTTCCCCGCCCGCCAGAGTGAGACCGACGCGTTCGCGATGACCGCCTTGCGGGCTCGCGACTCATCGGCGGTCACTCCCGGCGTCCGCCACGTCCCGCCGCGAGCCATCCAGTTGAGCAGCAGCGGCTCGAGCCGGTCCACGGCCTTGGCGAACCTGGCGTCCGGGGTCTTCTCCGCCTCGAACTCGTCCCACAGCGCCCGCACCGCCGCGGCCTGGTCGGCCGGCAGCAGCGCGAACAGCATCTGCGCCGCCGCCGTCTCGCGTTCCTGCTGGTCGGCGGCCATCGCCACGTCGTACAGCGGGGTGTCTCCGGCGTAAATCTCCACCAGGTCGTGCACGACCACCAGCGCTATGACGTGCCCCACGTCGATCTCCTCGTCGGCGTGCTCGGCCAGGACCAGGGCCATCAGCGCTAGATGCCAGGAATGCTCCGCGTCGTTCTCCCGCCGGTCCGCGGCGGCCAGCGGCGACTGCCTGAGCACCGTCTTGAGCCGGTCGGCCTCGATCAGGAAGGTGAGCTGGCGACGCAGCCGGGGATCGATCGCGTCCGGGAAGGGGTTGGCCTCGGCCAGCGGCACGGGCGAGGAGGGGTCCATGCCCCCAGTGTCGCAGCCGGTTTCGCCCCCGCGGGGGAGCACGCGTTCGGGGTTCCGGCCAGCCCCGCCGCGCCCGGCGAGTGAGCGGCCGAACATACTAGCGGCCATGACGACTACCGGCGTGGCCGTCGTGACCGGGGCCGGCTCCGGGGTCGGCCGGCGCATGGCCGAGGCCCTGCTGTCCGCCGGGTGGCGGGTGGCGCTGGCGGGCCGGCGCGAAGGTGCTCTGGCCGAGACCGCGGCCGCCGCGCCCGGCGGGTCCGCGTTTGTGGTCCCGGCCGACGTCACCGTGCCGGAATCAGTGGCCCGGCTGTTCGAGGCGGTCCGGGAGCGCTGGGGCCGGCTCGACCTGCTGGTCAATAACGCGGGTGTGTTCGGCCCGGCCGGCGCAGTGGACGAGGTTTCGCTGCCAGACTGGCGCCACATCGTGGACACCAACCTGACCGGCGCGTTCCTATGCGCCCAGCACGCGGTGCGGATGATGAAAGCCCAGTCCCCGGCCGGCGGCCGGATCATCAACAACGGCTCGATATCGGCGCACGTACCGCGCCCGAACAGCGTCGGCTACACGGCCACCAAGCACGCGATGACCGGGCTGACCAAGTCGATCGCACTCGACGGCCGCAGGTTCGGGATAGCCTGCGGCCAGATCGACATCGGCAACGCCGCCACCGAGATGACCCAGGCCATCAGCGGGGGCGCGCGGCAGGCCGACGGCTCGCTGATGGCCGAGCCCACCTTCGATGCCCGGCATGTGGCCGAGGCGGTGCTCTACATGGCCTCGCTCCCGCTGGACGCCAACGTGCTCTTCGTGACCGTCATGGCCACCGAGATGCCGTTCGTCGGCCGGGGCTAGGCCTGGACCAGCAGGGCCTCGCCGCCGGCCGGGACGAAGCCGGCCGCCAGGAAGGCCCGCATGCTGGCCACGTTGCCGGGTGATATCTGCGCCCACACCGGCTCGCCCGCGGGGACCAGGTGACGCGCGGCGCGGGCGGCGCAGCGGCCGATACCCTCGTTCCGCCGGGCCGGGTCCACCTCCACCGCCACCTCCCACCGGCTGGCCACGCCCCGGCCGATCAGCACGACCGCGCCGTCGCCGGCCCAGACCGCGAGGTCGTCGCGGTAGCGGCGGGCCCGCCGGGCCCGCGGATGATCGCTGCCGTCGACCTGCGCCAGCCGCAGCTCCGGCGGCCCGGCCAGCGCCGCCGCCACGGTCAGCATGTCGGTGCTGGCGGCCTGGCGGCCGAGTCGTTCGGCCAGCGCCTGCAGGAATCGCGGGCCCATCGGCGCGGACAGGTCGCCCGCGGGGATGCGGGCGCGCACCCAGTCGGCGGTCACGTTCGCGAACACGACGCTGTGCGCGGTGAACGCGATGACGCCAGCGTCGCGGTCGGACGGCTGGGGCAGTATTGTCAGCCCGCCGTCGGGTGGCGGCGGGCTGCCCGCCGCGGCGCGAGCCAGGATCTCGCTGAGGGAGCCGCCCACGCACAGCAGGCTAGGCGATCAACGGCGCGGATGGCCCGCCTTCATCACCGCCGGGGTACCGGTGTGAGCGGCCCGCCCATCCGCAGATCCGGCCCCGCAGATCCGACCCCGCAGATCCGGCCGCCCGCGGGCGATGCGCAGCAGGGCGGGGATTCCCCGGCAGGTTCCTGCTCCGGTGTTATATGCGCGCGTTCCCGCGCGTTGGCGTTGTTTGGCCGCGAATTGCCAGAGCGTCTGCCCTTGCGTTATCCGGTTCATAACTCGATGTCCGGCTGCCCCGAACCGCCAGCAGGCCGCCGGCCCGCGGTGTCGTCGCGGGCCGGCGGCCTATCCGGGCGTGCCGGTGAAGTGGCGGAACTACGTCTCGTGGATGATCAGCGCGTTCCATGTGCTCGCACCGACGATGCCGTCTTGCGTCAGTTTGAACCTCTTCTGGAAGGACTTGACGGCCTTTAGCGTCCCGTTGCCGAATGTGCCACTGACCATCAGGCTCTTAAAACCATACGCGAAGTGCAGGTTATGCTGGACCGCCGATACGGCCGGTCCCTTGCTCCCCTTCTTGACCGTGATGATGAGCTTCGGGTAGGTCATGGGGCCCACTATGCCGTCCACCGGCAGCTTGGCCTTCTTCTGGAAGGCCTTGACGGCCGCGGTCGTCTTGGGGCCGTAGTTGCCGTCCGTCGCAAGCTTCGCGTTTATCTGCTGGTTGAGCAGGTACTGGATGGCCACTACCCGCTCGCCCTTCGATCCCGGCCCGGTGACTGGCCACTTCAGCGCCGCCGATGCGTGTGCCGCCGGCGCCGCCGGTGCCGCGGTAGCCGCCCCCGCGCTGCCCGCCGCCAGCAGCGTCATTGTCACGACGGCCGCGCTGGCCAGCAGGCCTAAGGCAGCCTTGCGCAGGACATTGTGCATTCTTACTCCCCAGATCGCGTAGCCGGTTAGAATTTGGACATGATAACCGAAGTTGTTGTCCGAATATCCCCCAGGGCATAACGAATTCACGCTACGTCGCGCTCCCACGAAGGTCAATAGCGCTCTGGCATTTGACCTCTGCTATACGTTCCAATGGCGCCTCGTGTACCCGGCGTTTGCCCCATCGCAATGTCTACAGAGCTGTAGTAATTTGACGTTTAAGTGATTAACCGCCTGCTTCGGCTGAGTTATCGCTGTTGATAATGACGGCGCGATGACCCTCGCGTGAACCGCGGGGCGGCAGGTGATGCCGTGGCGCAACATGGCCGGGGCATTTCCGCACCGCGGGCACCGGAGATAGTGGATCATGTCTGGATGGCATACATCGGGCTCGTCACGCTGGTGGTCCGGGACTACGACGAGGCGATCGACTTCTACGTCAGGGCGGCCGGGTTCCACCTGGTCGAGGACACCGTGCTGGACGGCGGGAAGCGCTGGGTTGTGGTCTGCCCGCCGGGCGCGATCGAGACCGGATTGCTGCTGGCCCAGGCCGCGATCCCGGCCCAGGAGGAACGGATCGGCGATCAGACCGGCGGCCGCGTATGCCTGTTCCTCCACACCGGCGACTTCTGGCGGGACTACCGGCGGATGCGTGAGGCGGGAGTCAGCTTCTGCCAGCCCCCTCGCCTGGAGCCTTACGGGTGGGTAGCCGTGTTCGAGGATCTCTACGGTAACCGGTGGGACCTGCTCCAGCCCGGCTGAGCGAGAATAGTGACGCGATGACCAGTGACGAGGTGCGGGCCGGGGTTTCGCTCACCAACCTCGGCCAGCCGCTGTTCGACAGGGCGGACGCGACCAAGCGGGATCTGGTGGACTACCTCGACGCGGTGTGCGACCGCATGATCCCCGTCGTGCGGGACCGGCCGCTATCGGTGATCCGGGTGCTCCGGGGTCAGCCGCCGTTCATGCAGAAGAACCTGCCCAAGTACACCCCGCCGTGGGTGCAGTCGATCGCGCTGTGGGCGGAGAGCTCCCGCCGCGAGGTGTCGTACGCGCTGTGCAACGACCGCCGGACGCTGCTGTGGTTCGCCAACCAGCGGGCGATCGAATACCACCCGACTCTGTTCAAGGCCGGCCGCTGGGACCACCCCACCCACCTGGTGCTGGACCTCGACCCACCGTCCCCGGACGCGTTCTCGCTGGCCGTCCGGGCCGCCGTGTGCGTCCGCGAGGCACTGGCCGGGGTTGGCCTGGCCGGCGTGGTGAAGACCAGCGGGGCGAAGGGCGTGCACGTATTCGTGCCGATCGAGCCCGAGGTCACGACGGAGAGCGCAGCGGCCGCCACCCGCGCGGTAGCGGCGCGGGCCGAGCGGCTCGACCCGGTGCTCGCCACGACAGCGTTCATCCGCGAGGACCGCGGCGGCAAGGTGTTCCTCGATTCCACCCGGGCCGGCGGGGCGACGGTGGCCGCGGCGTACAGTCCTCGCGTCCGGCCGGGTACGCCGGTGTCGTTTCCGGTGCCCTGGGATGAGCTGGAGCAGGTTTCGCCGGCCGACTTCACGGTGCGCACCGCAGCCGGGATGATCGCGGAGCGGGATCCATGGGCCGAGCTGATGCCTGCGCCGCAGCGGCTGAGCCCCGACCTGATCGAGGAGGGCCGGGCCATCCCGGTGGCCCGGGTGCAGGCCATGCACGAGGGGAAGCGGCGCGCTCGCGCCCGTCGCGCCAGCGGGGAGAGCGGCTAACCGCGCTCCCCGGACCCGGGCCGCCGGCACCGCCGGGCCCGAACTGGTAGATCTTGTCAGCAGTGCGGGCCAGGTATGATCGAATTGAAGTTCGAAAGGTGGGAATTGGTGTGAAGGGAGACTGGGTCGAAGTCGTCATCGATGCCGGCGAGGGAACCAGGACCTACGAAGTCGCGGCCACCCGGGCCGGCCGTCGGGTGGATATCGCCACCCGGCGCGGGATCGTGGAGGTGAGCGAGGTGACCCGCACCGGGACGCCGGTTCGCACCGCCCGGTTCATGTCCAGCCGGATTCTCGCGCTGGTCGAGCACCCGGCGGGCAGCGGCGAGGTCCCGAGCCTGGCCGGGTCGCCGGACTGAGCCGCCGGCCGCACTCGCGCCCGACCGGTCAAATTAGCCTGGTACCTGACCAGATTCTCGGCATGGAGGCCGCCCGATGCGCGTCACCGTCGTCCGCCACCACGAAGAGGACTCCGCAGGCTTCATCGGCGACGCGTTCGCCAGCCGCGGCGCCGACCTGGCCGTCCACATGTTCCCCAAGGAGGGCGCGCTGCCGGAGCCCGCGGGCCTCGACCACGTGGTCGTGCTCGGCGCCACCTTCTCGGTCTACTCCGGCGGCCCGAACGCGGACTGGATCGCCGAGGAGCTGGCCTGGCTGCGGCAGGCGGACGAGGCGGGCGTGCCCGTGTTCGGGATCTGCTTCGGGGCTCAGCTGCTGGCCGCGGGGTTCGGCGGGCGGGTCGGGCCGGCCTCCCGGACGGAGATCGGCTGGACGGTCGTCGACACGGTCGACCCGGCGCTCATCCCGGCGGGCCCGTGGCTGGAATTTCACAGCGACCAGTGCTATCCGCCGCCACAGGCCAGGTTGCTGGCCCGTAACGCGCTGGGCGTCCAGGCTTTCGCGCTTGGCCGGCACCTGGCCGTTCAGTTCCATCCTGAGATCGACGAGGCGCAGCTCCGCGGCTGGCTAGACGCCGGCGGGCGGGCCGAGGTCGAGCGGGCCGGGGTGGACCCAGACCGGTTCCTGGCCGAGACGGCCGCCGAGGAGCCCGCCGCCCGCGACCGCGCCGAGCGGCTGGTCGCGGCCGCGCTCCGCATCGCCGCCTCCTGAGTCGCCGGCGAGCTCAGCAAGCGGCGGCTCGCCGGCCCGTGACATATGTCATGACCGGTGATGGAGTTACGGCACTGCGCCGGCGACCGGGGCAGGTGGCAGCATGGAAACGACACCGGGCAGTGAGGTGATGGCGCAGATGACCGAATCCCGCGGTCCTGTCACCCTCGGTGCCACGGGCCGGGCCCTGCCCAGGCAGGGACGGGCGATGCGGTTCCTGTTCACCGGGGTGTGGCTGGTCTACCTCCTCGCGCCGGTCTCGCAGCTGTTCGGTCATCATCACTCGGTCCCGTGGATCGTCGGCGGGCTGCTCATCGCTGTGGCGTTCAGCGTCATCTACATCTACGTCATCGGCAGCTGGCAACGGTGGGGGAGCTGGCGGAGCACCAGGCTAGGCCTGGTCGCCATCTTCGTGCTGGCCGTGGTGGCCTGCCTCATCTACGGCTCGGACTGGCTGACTTTGTGGATCTACGTCTCGGCGGCCACCGGCTTCGTGGTTCCGGGCCGGAAGACCGCGATGCGCGCGGTGCTCGGGGTCAGCGCCTGCTACACATTGCTGGCCTGGCTGACCCACGTCTCGATGTCCACCTTCCTGCTCAACCTGCTGCCCGTCGTGCTGATCGGCTGGGCCATGGCCGGCTTCCGGTACCAGGCAGCGCTGGTGCACGAGCTCAGCATGGCCCGCGACACGGTCGCGAAGCTGGCCGCGAGCGAGGAGCGGCTGCGGCTGGCTCGCGACATGCACGACCTGACCGGACAGTCGCTGTCCATGATCACGCTCAAATCCGAGCTGGTCGGCAAGCTGCTGGCCCGGCTGCCGGAATCGAAAGACCGCGACGCGGCAGTGCGCGAGGCCAACGACATCAGCCAGGTCAGCAGGCGGACGCTGCACGACATCAGGGACGCGGTCAGCGGGTACCGCCGCCCCACGCTCGCCGTGGAGATCATCACCGCCCGGACCGCCCTGGACGCGGCCGGCATTCACCTGGACGACGACCCGGATCTGACGCTGCGGTCCGGCACCTTCGACCCCGAAGCCGAGGCGGCGCTGGCCTGGTGCCTGCGCGAAGCCACGACGAACGTGATTCGTCACTCGAGCGCGCGGAACTGCCGGGTGCGGCTGACCCAGCGTGACGGTGAGCTGTCGCTCGAGGTCACCGACGACGGCCACGGGCTGGAGGGGCTGGCCGCCCGGCCCGAGACCGGACCCGAGGCGACGCCGGGCAGCGGCCTGCGCGGCATGTCCGAGCGGCTGACCGCACTCGGCGGCCGACTGTCGCTCGGCGAGGCCAGGGCCGACGGCGGCGCCCATCGCGGCCTGCGGCTGGTGGCGACCGTCCCGGCGTCGGCACCGGCCGCCGGCGCCTGTGATCCCGGTCCGCGGGCCGCGGCGCGCGAGAACCCGGGCGCGGGCGGGCGTCGCGCGGACCCGGGCGCGGGCGGGCGTCGTGCGGACCCCGGCGTGCGCGAGCAGACGGCACCCCCCGCGAGCGTGCCGGCGCGACCGGACTGAGCCAATGCGCGTTAACGTTCGGCTGTGACCGATCCCCCCTCGCCCGCAGCGCCGAGCCAGCCGCGCGGGCCGATCCGCGTCCTCATCGCCGAGGATCAGGCCATGATCCGGGAGGCGCTGGCCGCGCTGCTGTCGTTCGAGGACGACATCGAAGTGGTCGCGCAGGTCGGCCGCGGGGACGAGGTCGTAGCCGCCGCGACCGAGCACGACGCCGAGGTCGCGCTGCTCGACATCGAGATGCCCGGGCTGGACGGGCTGAGCGCCGCGTCCGCGCTGCGCCGCGCGAAGCCGGCCCTGAAGATCGTGATCCTGACCACATTCGGGCGCCCCGGGTTCATGCGCCGCGCGATGGAGACGGGGGTATCGGCGTTCCTGGTCAAGGACTCGCCGGCCGACCGGCTGGCCGAGACGGTACGCACGGTGCTGGCCGGCGGCCGCGTCATCGACCCGGATCTGGCCGCGGCGGCGCTGGCCGAGGGGGATAACCCGCTGACGCCGCGGGAGAGCGATGTGCTCGCGGCATCGGCCGACGGCTCCATGATCAGCGAGATCGCGGCCAAGCTGTACCTCTCGGAGGGAACGGTCCGCAACTACCTGTCCGCCTGCATCCAGAAGACTGGGGCGCGCAACCGCACCGAGGCACTGCGGATTGCCGAGGACCGCGGCTGGCTCGGCCTGTGACCGCGGCTGGCTCGGCCTGTGACCGCGGCCAGGGTTCACCGTTAACGCGAAGCATTGGCGCTGCTACCACGCCGCTAATGCTTCGTGCTAATGAACGGCCGCCGGTCCTCGCGTCGAGGCGTGGTCACGTGCATGCTGAGCGTGGAGAGGCTGAAACGGGGAATCGTCGGCTCTATGGTGGGGGCGATGGGCATGAGTTCGTGCGCGGAATGCGGACGCGAGGTTCCCCCGCTCGCGGGGTCCTGCGCCTGTGGTGCGCCATTGCCCCAGGTGGACGAGCCGCCGCAGTTTCCGCCCGCCCGGCCCTGGCCGCCCGAGCCCGGCGAATCACCCCCCTCGGCGGTCACCGAGACCCTGCCGCCCCGGCCGAAAGGAACACCGCCGCCTGCGTCGAGCGAGCCACCTCCGCCCGCAGCTACCAGGACAGCCCCGCCCGCGGCCAGCGAACCACCCCCGCCCCCAGCTACCAGGACAGCCCCGCCTGCGCCGAGCGAACCACCCCCGCCCCCAGCTACCAGGACAGCCCCGCGTGCGCCCAGCGAATCACCGCCGACCCTGATCATCGGGACACTGCCGCCCGTGGCCAGCGAGCCAGCCAGCGAGGGCGGGCCGTGGCCGCCTCCGGCGAGTGGGCCGTGGCCGCCTCCGGCTGGCCAGCCGCCGCCGCGGCGCCGTTGGGCGATCGTGGTAGCGGCCGCGGTCGTGGCGGCGCTCGGCGGCCTGGTGGCGTGGCTGCTGACCAGCCAGTCGGCCCCCCACGAGCGCCCCGCGGCGCAATCGTCGGTCAGCGCCGGGCAGCGGGCTACGACGCGGCCCGCGTCACCCTCCTCCCCGGCCGCCCCGTCCCAGTCGGCTTCGACGCACCATGCCAAGGCCAGCAACCCTGACGCGGTGGCGCTCGGCCCCAGGGCGGCGGGGCAACCTGGCGCACATCACATCGCGGCATTCCTGGCGACGTATTTCGCAGCCGTTAACAACCACGACTACCACGCCTATATCGGGCTTTTCGACCCTCAGGCCCGGCCCATCCAGAGCAAGCAGCAGTTCCTCGCCGGGTTCGGCTCCACCAAGGATTCCGGGGCCAAGCTCGTGGGCATTTCTCCCGCGGCCGCGGGCCCGGCGGCCGAGATCACCTTTGACAGCCATCAGCGTCCTGCCGACAGCGCCACGCAGACCGCGTGCACCACTTGGCATATCACGCTGTTCCTGGAGACGCATGGTCGCGCTTACCTCGTCGGGAGCGCGCCCGCCAGCTACCGCGCCCAGGCCACGCCGTGTCGCTGAGCGGGGGCATCACCCGGCCGGCCGGCTCCGTCACGGCCCTTACCCCGCCACCGCCGCGCTGGCCAGTTCCTCGATCCGGGCGTGCAGGGCGGGCAGGTACGTCTCCGACTCGGGCTTCATCAGCACGCTGCGCAGGATCCGCGCCCGGCCGGCGTCGGCGACCACGTGCGGGTAACGCCGGCCGAACGCATCCGCGGTCACGGTCAGCGTGCTGAGGAACACCGGGCGCTCCTGGTCGGCCATGCCGTCGGCCAGCATCCGGGCCGACGCCCGGTCGATCGCGGCCAGGCCCGGCGGCGACGTCACCGGGAAGTAGCACACGATGTCCAGCTCGGGCGGCTGGTACAGGTCGAGCCGGTCCGAGGCGGCCAGCCGCGCCGACCAGTCCAGCGCCGCCCGGCGCCCGGCCGCGAGCACCTCGCCCAGCCCGCCGGGCTCACCCGACCGCGGCGGCAGCAGCCGGAAGGTAAGCCACAGCGCGGCCGCCGCCGCCCCGGCCCGCGAGCATTCCAGGCTGATCTCGCCCAGGTGCAGCTCGTCGGAAGTGAAGTAGGTATACGGCGAGTCGTGCCGGTAGAACCGGCCGACCGACGGGTCGGCGAACAGCACCGCCCCGCAGCCGTAAGGCTGCAGCCCGTGCTTGTGCGGATCCACCACGGCCGAGTCGCACGAAGCGATGGCCCGCCACGGCGCTGGGTCCAGCCCGGCCCGGTCAGAACGCCCGGCGAGCAGGGTGAAGAACCCCCCGTAGGCCGCGTCCACGTGCACCCGCACCCCGTGCCGGCGCGCCACCGGCGCGATCTCGTGCACCGGGTCGATCGCGCCGAGCCCGGTGCTGCCTGCCGTCGCCACCACGGTGCCGACCTGCCCGCCGGCCAGCAGCGCGTCCAGCGCGGCCACGTCCATCCGCCCGGCGTCGTCGGCCGGCACAACATGGCCAGGCACCCCGAGCACCCCGCACATCCGGCCGTGTGTGTAGTGCGCCTCGGAGCTGTAGGCGACGCCGAGACCGGGGCGCAGCTCGCGCGCGACGTACAGCGCTTCCAGGTTGGCGATCGTCCCGCTGCTGGTCAGGTGGCCGAGGTGCTCGCCGAACCCGAACATCGCGGCCAGCTGCGCCACGGCCTCCTTCTCCATCCGGGACGTGGCCAGGCCCCCGTCCAGCGCGTGGTTGTTAGGGTTGATCAGCATCGCGGCGACGTAGCCGGCCACCGCGGCCGGGTGCGGCGGCTTGAGCATCTGCCCCGCGTAGGACGGGTGGAAGTACGGGTAGTTCTCCCGCAGCCGCCCGGTGAACTCTTCGAAAGCCGCCGTGAACCGCTCCTCGTCGACCCGCAGCGACCAGTGCCGGTCAAACGGCCCGTAGCTGTCCTGCCAGTCCCGCACCGCGGCCAGGGCCCGGCTCAGCCAGTCCTGCAGATCCATCGCGCGGTCTAGGCCGGCGTGCGCTGGATCGGCGTAAGCAGCCGGTGCGGCACCGAGAGCACCCGGCTCACCGGGTCGGTCTTCTCGCCGGTGTATTCGCGGGGCAGCGCCATGCGCCAACTATAAGCAGTTGCAGCTTCGGTGAATGAACCTCTAGCTCGGGTCCCGTTGCGCGGTGGTAGGGGGCGCGCCGAACGCCAAGGGCCCCCCGCAGGCCGACTCCGGGCAGTACAAGCCGGCCAGCTGGTACTCCGCCAGGGAGAGGTGGGCTGCGCCTACAGCTTGCGCGAGTGCCGGATCCGGGCCCGGCGCCGATGATCACTTATGCTGGTGTGCTGACAGCCAGCAGCGACCAGACGGAGAAGTCGGAGCATGGGCTCTGGGGATGAACTCCTCGGCACGAGTCCTGGTGATCATCTCGTCCTGTTCTACCGGACCGACGAGGAACTCACCGACCGGGTGGGCCGGTACCTGCACCGGGCGCTGACCGCCGGCGGCGTGGCCATCGCGATCGCCACCCCGGCGCACCGGCTCATGCTCGAAGGATGGCTGGCCGGAGCCGGGACCGACGTCGCGACCGTCCGGGCCCGCGGCCGCTACCTCGACCGCGACGCTAGCGAGACCGTGCGCCGGTTCGAGGTGGCCGGCTGGCCCGATGCGGCCGGCTTCTGGCAGGCGATCAGCCCGCTGATCCGGCAGGCGAACCAGAGCGGCCAGCCGGTCCACGTCTTTGGCGAGATGGTCTCGGTGCTGTGGGATTCCGGCCTGGTGAACGGCGCCATCGAGGTCGAGGCGATGTGGAACGAACTGGGCGGCCATTACCCGTTCACGCTGATGTGCGCCTATCCCGCCCAGTCGGTCAGCGATGACCGTCACCGCGACGCCCTGACCGAGGTATGCCGCCTGCACGCGGCGACCGTGGGCACCCCGGTCGGCTGACTGCGTGCGATGAGCGACAGCGAGCAGCCCCAAGAGCCCGTGCGCGGGCCGATGGACGCCAGCCGCACCCCGCGCTTCGCCGGCCCGCCCACGTTCGCCCTGCTGCCCCGGCGGGATGAGGTAACGCGTTGCGACGTGGCGGTGGTCGGCGTTCCGTTCGACAGCGGCACGTCGTACCGGCCCGGGGCCCGGTTCGGCCCGGCCGCGGTCCGCCAGGGTTCGCGGCTGCTGCGCCCCTGGCATCCCGGCCTTGGCGTCGGGCCGCTGGTCGCCCAGCAGGTCGCCGACGCCGGTGACATCGCCTGCAACCCGTTCGACATCAACGAGTCCGTCGACCAGATCCAGGCCGGCGCGACGGAGTTGCTGGACGGGGCCGGGCACCTGCTGGCCATCGGCGGCGACCACACGATCGCCTTCCCCCTGCTCCGGGTGGTCAGGCAGCGGTTCGGGCCGGTCGCCCTGGTTCACTTCGATGCCCACCTCGACACCTGGCAGACGTATTTCGGTGCCCCGGTGACGCACGGCACGCCGTTCCGGCGGGCCGCCGAGGAAGGGCTGTTCCTGGACTCCCACAGCATGCACATCGGCATCCGCGGGCCGGTCTACGCCGCGAGCGATCTGGAGGAGGACGCCGAGCTGGGGTTCCGGACGGTCACCGCGATGGAGATCGAGCGGATCGGCGTCGAGGGCACGCTGAGCCGGATCCGCGAGCGGGTGGGCGACGCGCCGCTGTACATCTCGATCGATATCGACGTGCTCGACCCGGCCCACGCGCCGGGTACCGGAACGCCCGAGGCAGGCGGCCTGACGTCCAGGGAACTGCTCGGCATCCTGCGCGGGCTGGCGGGTGCGCCGCTGGTCGGGGCCGATGTGGTGGAGGTCTCGCCTGCCTACGACCACGCCGAGATAACCGCGGTGGCCGCCGCGCACGTCAGCTACGAGCTGCTCGCCCTCATGCTGCTGGCCGGGAAAGGTTAGCGCATCCGGTCCGATTCGGGGTCAGCGCATCCGGCCCAGGGTCAGGGCTCCCAGACGGCGTGGTCGTGCGCGAACACGACCCGGGCCGGATCCAGCCGCTGCAGCCGTTCGATCCAGTCCGGGACGGACGGCAGGCCGCGGGAGTGTCCGTCGCCGCGAGCGCGCCAGGCGAGCACGTCGGCGCCGTAGCCGGTGGCGGTGTCGTGGCTCTGCCCGGCGATCACGACCGTGCCGTCCGGGCGGCGTACGATGACCGACTGGTGACCGGCGGTGTGTCCCGGCGTGGGCAGCACGGTGACGCCGGGCAGCACCTCGGCCTCCCCGTCGAGAACCTCGTACCGCAGCCCCGCGGCGTCTACCAGTTCGGGCAGCGTGTAGTCCCCGGCCGTGCGGGCCGTCTCCAGCTCGGTCCGCTGGGTGAAGATGGGCCGCCCGGCCAGCTCGGGATTCCCGCCGCAGTGGTCGAAGTGCAGGTGGCAGTTGGCGACCAGCCTGACATCCTCGTCCCGCGCGCCGGCGGCGGCCAGGGCCACGGGCAGCGGCCGGCGCCTGGGCTGATAGCGGGCATCCACCTCGGGGTGCCGCCCCATCCCGGTGTCGAGCAGCAGCAGGCCGCCGGGATGGTCGATGAGGTAGCCCAGGCAGGGCTCGACCCGGGAGCTTCCGGTGCCGGTCTCCTCGGCCGGCCGTAGGAAGTAACCCAGGTCGACCCGTCGCACGCCGATGTCATGCACGGGCACTAGTCTGGCTCAGCGTGCCGGACACGATCAGCAGCCGGGCACTGAACCGGGCCACCCTCGCCCGGCAGCTGTTGCTGCGCCGCGCGGATCTGCCGACCATTGACGCGATCGAGCACCTGGTCGGCATGCAGGCGCAGGCGCCCCTGGCACTGTACGTCGGGCTGTGGAGCAGGCTCGGCTCGTTCCGGCACACCGAACTCGCAGGCCTGATCGCCGGCCGCCAGGCCGTGCGTATCCGCCTGATGCGTACGACCGTGCACCTGGTCAGCGCGCGGGACGCGGTCATGCTCGCACCGCTGCTGCGCGGGGTGCACGAACGCGCGTTCGCGACCGGCAGCCCGTTCGGGCCCAGGCTGGCCGGCCTCGACCTGGCCGAGCTGGTCGCCGAAGGACTGCGGCTGCTGGGCGAGCAGCCGCGCAGCCGGGCCGAGCTGGGCCGGGAGCTCGCCGCCCGCTGGCCCCGGCATGACCCCGTCGATCTGGCCTACGCGGTCAGCTACCTGGTTCCGCTGGTCCAGGTCCCGCCGCGAGGCATCTGGGGGCAGCCGCAGGGGGGCGCGCGGTGGGCGCCCGCCGAGGTGTGGCTGGATCGGCCCCTCGACCCGCGCCCGCGGATCGAGGAGATGATCCGGCGCTATCTTGCCGCCTTCGGCCCGGCCACCGTTCAGGACATCCAGGCCTGGTCCGGCCTGACCCGGCTGCGCGAGATCACTACCGTGATGGCTCCCAGGCTGCGGCCGGCCCGTGACGAGAGCGGAGCCGAACTTCTCGACCTGCCCGAGGCCCCGAGGCCGGACCCCGACACGCCCGCCCCGGTGCGGTTCCTGCCCGAGTACGACAACCTGCTGCTGTCGTATGCCGACCGCGGCCGCGTCATCCCCGGCCGCCGGCCGGTGCCGCTGCCGCCCGGGAACGGCGGCCGGACCGGCAACATCCTCGTCGGCGGTCGATCAGCCGCAGCCCTGACACAGCCGTCCTGCGTGTCGAGCCGCACGACCCCATCACCGGCCGGGACGCCGAGGCGGTCGAGGCCGAGGGCAGCCGCCTGCTCAGCTTCGCCGCCGCCGGGGCCACGGCCACCGCCTGCGAGGTCAGGCGGTAGCCGGCTCGCGGCCCAGGTAGCCGACCAGGCGGTCGCTGGCGCTGGCCAGGTGCGGCACCGGGACCGGCGCCGCGAACAGGGCCGGGCGGTCGGCGCAGGTGATCAGCAGCGGCGTGATCTCCAGCATCTGTTCGGCCAGCCGCTCCGGGATCGGCTGGGTCCGCCCGCAGGCACGGGCCACGTCCCAGCCGTGCACGGCCACGTCCACCGCGCCCGCACTGGTCACGATGGTCTGAGGCACCGGGAGACCGCCCACCCAGACCAGCCCCTCGCTGGCCTCGGCCAGCGCGCCGAGCAGCCGACCGGCGTGACCGCGCAGCCTGCCGACCAGCGAGATGGCCGAATCGGCGGGACCGTACGCCGGCTCGGCTTCGCCGCAGGCCTCGGTACCTACCCAGGCCAACTCCAGGGCCTCTTGCAGCGCGATCAGCGAGTCGTCCATGTGCATGAGCAGCCCGCGCAGGTCCCATTCCGGGCACGGCGTCGGGCGGGCCAGATCAGCCGAGGTGACAGCGTGCAGCTGGCCCAGGGCGTAGTAGAGCGAGCGCTCCAGCAACGCGACCCCGCCGGACAGCGCGGCCGGCGGGCGCGCCCCGGTCATGAGGCGGCCGGCAGGGCGTCAGGCAGGCCGAACTTCGCGAACAGCGACGTGTCGAAGAACGCCACCACGTGGTCGACGGCCAGCCCCCTCAGGTGCACGACATGCAGCTGGAACGCCCGGTGCACGCCGTCGTCGCCGCGCATGTACAGGCCAAAGGCCGGCTGCCCGTTGGCCTCGGCGGGGAGCAGCACCATGTCCCCGGGCCCGCTAGCCGGGCAGTGCGTATGGTTCAGCAGCGCGATGTGCTCGGGCGTCTGGTACCAGCCGGTGAACGGCGGCATCTCCCAGACCGCGTCGGCGCTGAACAGCGTGACCAGCGCGGCGGTGTCATAGTTCTGAAAGGCGGCGACGTAGCGATCGAGCAGCTCCCGCTGCTCGGCGCGCACCGGCTCGGTGACCTCGTCCTCGGCCGGCGCCAGCTCGCTGATCTGCGCCCGGGCGCGCTGCAGCATGCTGTTGACCGCGATCGTCGTGACGCCGAGCAGCTCGGCGACCTCCGCGGCCCGCCAGCTCAGCACGTCCCGCATGATCAGCACGGTCCGCTGCCGCGGCGGCAGGTGCTGCAAGGCGGTGATCAGCGCCAGCCGGATGCTCTCCCGGGAGGTGACGATGGCCGCGGGGTCGTCCGGCGTGGCGCCCACCATCGTGTCCGGGATCGGTTCCAGCCAGGGGACCTCCGGCGACTGGGCCAGCTCGCCCGCCGGATCGCTGCTCGGCGAGCCGAGCCCGCTGGGCAGCGGCCGGCGGCCCCGGCCCTCCAGTGCGGTCAGGCAGGCATTCGTGGCGATCCGGTAGAGCCAGGTCCGCAGCGAAGACCGGCCCTCGAACCGGTCATACGATCGCCAGGCCCGCAGGTAGGTCTCCTGAACCAGATCCTCGGCGTCGTGCACCGAGCCCAGCATCCGGTAGCAGTAGGCGAGCAATTCGCGTCGGAACGGCTCCGCCAGGGTCTGGAAGTCTTCCTCGACCGCGCTCTCGGTCATGTCCGGCTCCTTCCCCTCTCTGTCATTGATGGAGACTACGCGGCGGCCCGGAAATCATCGGTGCCGAGCGGTGAGATTTCGCGAACCGATGTCGAGAGATGAGTTTTCGCTCCGTACTCAGTCCAGAAGCTGAGCAGGTTGCCGCCCTGGAGAGGAAACGCCATGAGTGATCGTTCTCGCTGGATAGCCCTGCTGGTGCTGTGCACCGGAATGCTCATGATCGTGCTGGACATGACCATCGTGAACGTGGCGCTACCATCCATCCAGAGCGAGCTGGGCTTCTCTCAGTCGAGCCTGGCCTGGGTGGTGAACGCGTACCTGATCGCCTTCGCCGGCCTGCTGCTGCTGGCTGGGCGGCTGGGCGACCTGGCCGGCCGCAGGAACGTCTTCCTGGCCGGCCTGGGTGTCTTCTCCGCCGCGTCCCTGCTGTGCGGGCTCGCCGCGAACCAGGAGATGCTGGTCGCCGCGCGGTTCGGCCAGGGGGTAGGCGGCGCGCTGACCTCGTCGGTCATCCTCGGCATGATCGTGACCATGTTCCGCGAGCCGGCCGAGCAGGCCAAGGCGATCGGCGTATTCGCGTTCGTCGCGTCCGCCGGCGCCGCGGTCGGCCTGCTGGCGGGCGGCATCCTCACCCAGATCCTCAACTGGCACTGGATCTTCTTCGTCAACCTGCCGATCGGCGCGGTCACGGCCGTCATGGCCCGGCGGCTGATCGAGCCGGACCGGGGCGCCGGCCTGCGCGCCGGGGCCGACGTGCCCGGCGCCCTGCTGATCACCGGCGCGATGATGCTGGGCGTGTTCACGATCGTCGATCCCGCCGCCCAGCAGGGCTGGCTGGCCGCCAAGACCCTCATCCTGGCGGCCGGCTCGCTGGCATTGCTCGGCGCTTTCGTGATCAGGCAGCTCACCGCGCGCAGTCCGCTCATGCCGCTGCGGATCTTCCGCTCGCGCAACGTGACCGGCGCGAACCTGGTCCAGATCCTCAGCGTCGCGGGCATGTTCGGGATGTTCTTCCTCGGCTCGCTCTACCTGCGCCGGATCCTCGGCTACGACCCGCTGCAGATCGGCCTGGCCTTCCTGCCGGTCGCCGTCGTGATGGCCGTGCTGTCGGTGCGCTACACCGACCGGCTGGTCATGCGCTTTGGCGCCCGCACGATGCTTTTCCCCGGGCTCGCGCTGATCGCCGCTGCGCTTGCGCTGTTCGCCCTGGCTCCCGTGGGTGGCGCGTACACCAGCCACATCCTCCCGGTAACGCTGCTGATGGGCGCCGGGGCCGGCCTCTGCTTCCCGGCCCTGATGACGCTGGCCATGTCCGGCGCCTCGCCGCAGGAGGCCGGCCTGGCCTCGGGCCTGGTGAACACGACCGGGCAGGTCGGCGGCGCAGTGGGGCTGGCCGTGCTGGCGACCGTCTCCGCGTCCCGGACCAGCGCGGTGATCGGCAGCGGAAGACCTGCCGCCGCGGCCCTGACCGACGGCTACCACCTGGCCTTCTGGATCGCCTTCGGCCTGGTGATCGCGGCCATCGTCGTCGCCGCCACGGTGCTCAGGCCCGGGTCCGAGCCCGCGGCGGTCCCCGAGCCGGTCCGCGAGCTGACCATGGCGAGCAGTCCGAACGGGCAGTAGCCGGACCCGGCACGCGAGAGCAGAGCCAGCCGAACCGTCAGAACCAGCGCCGGTATAGTGCCTGCCGTTAGCCAGAGCGCACGTCATCCGGGGCACCACGTGCCGCAAGTCCGACAGGAACAGCCATGCTCGACGCGGTGGGCCTGTCCGCCGAGCAACAGGCGGTCTACCTGGCGCTGCTGGAGACCTCGCCGGCCACAGCGGCGCAGCTGCGCGACCGCGTGCCCGGAGCCCGGATCCGCCCGGCGATCGCCGCGCTGGAGGCGACCGGGCTGATCTCGCGGCTGACCGGTCAGCCGGCCCGCTACCAGCCCGCGCCGCCCGACACGGCCCTCGAGGTGCTGGTGCGCGCCCGCGAGCAGCAGCTGCAGCAGGTCCGGGTCGAGACGGCCCGGCTCGCCCAGCGGTTCCGGGCCGGCCGGAACTCGCCCAGCCCCGAGGAGATCGTCGAGGTCGTCACCACCCGGGACGCCACGCTGCAGCGCTGGGAGCAGCTGCAGCGCAGCGCGCGCCGCGAGGTGCGATCGTTCGACCGCCCGCCGTACGCGACCAACGTGCTGGTCAACGACGCCGAGCGGGACCGGCTCGACGCCGGGATCTCTTACCGCGCCGTATACGCCAGGGAAGGACTGGAGCTGCCGGGACGGCTGGAGGCCATGCAGCGGCTGGTTGCCGCCGGCGAGCAGGCCCGGGTGACCGCCGACCTGCCGGTGAAGATGTTCCTCGCCGACGACGCGATGGGCCTGATCCCGCTGGAGCGCCCGGACCGGGCCGACAGCGCCGACAGTGCGCTGGTGATCCACTCGTCGTCGCTGCTGGATACGCTCAGCGCGCTCTTCGAAGCGATCTGGGCGACCGCGGTGCCGATACGGTTCCGCGACGAAGAGGCGGAAGCCGCCGACGATAACGACGACCAGCGGCGGATGCCGCTCGGCCTGCTCGCCGTGGGGCTCACCGACGAAGCGATCGGGCGCCAGCTCGGCTGGCACCCGCGCACGGTACAGCGGCACGTCCGGCGGCTGATGACCGAGCTAGGTGCCCAGACCCGGTTCCAGGCCGGGCTGCAAGCTGCCAAGCGCGGCTGGCTGTAAAGACCCCGGCTGCCGGACGGTTATCTTTCAGGCCGCCAGGCGCGGCTGGCTGTAAAGGCCCGGCTGAGCCGGGGATAATCATGGGGTGAGCAGGGGCGATTCCGGTCAGGTCCGGGAGGCGGTGCGCGGGGTTCCCGCGCCCGCCCTGCGGCCGTTCGTCGCCTGGTACTCCGGCTACCGCGAGTCCGGGCTGCCGCCGGGGCGCCACCGCGGGCTGCCGTCGCCGTACCTCACGCTGATCATCACCCTGGACGATCCTCTGCAGCTGGCGGTGCACCCGGACCCGCTGCATCCGCCCAGCCGCTACACGGCGTTGCTCGGCGGCCTGCACACCACGCCCGCGATCATCAGCCACCCGGGCCGCCAGTCGGGTATCCAGCTCAGCCTCAAGCCGCTCGGCGCGCGCATCCTGCTCGGCCTGCCCGCGGGCGAGCTGGCCGGGCTGGATACCGACGCCGACCGCGTGCTCGGCCCGGCGGCCTTCGAGCTGCACGAACGGGTCCGCGCCGCGCCGGCCTGGCCGCAGCGGTTCGCGGTGCTCGATGAGGTGCTGCTGCGGCAGCTGAGGGACAACCAGGCGGTCAGCCCGGAGGTCTCACAGGCCTGGCGGGCGCTGCTGGCCAGCGGCGGCACCGCGGCCGTGCCCGAGCTCGCCCGCGAGGCCGGCTGGAGCAGCCGGCGTCTCGGCACCAGGTTCCGGGCCGAGATCGGCCTGGGGCCGAAACAGGCCGCCAGGGTGGTGCGCTTCGACCGTGCGCGGCGGCTGCTCCAGCGCCGGGTCGCGGCCGCGGGCCAGCCAGAACTGGCCGCGCTCGCCGCCGCGTGCGGGTACTACGACCAGGCACATCTCGCCCGCGAGTTCCGCGCGCTGGCCGGCTGCCCGCCGAGCCGATGGCTGGCCGAAGAGTTCCGAAACGTCCAAGCCGCGCCGGCCTGAGGCCGGCCAGACTGCGGAGCATGAACGACAACACTCCACCGCCGCAGGTGTGGCCCACCCTCCGGGCCCGTGACGCGCGGGCCCTGATCCGGTTTCTCGTCGACGCGTTCGGCTTCGAGGAGACCGCCGTCTATGGCGAGGGCGACATCGTCCATCACGCCCAGCTCTCCTGGCCTCCGGGCGGCGGCGTCATGCTCGGCTCCGCGGACCGGCCGGGTGCCGCGGATCAGTGGCCGCTGCAGCCTGGCAGCTTCGGCGCCTACGTCGTCACCGACGATCCCGACGGGCTGTTCACCCGGGCCACGGCGGCGGGCGCCGAGGTGCTGAGCGGGCTGCACGAGACCGACTATGGCTCGCGCGACTTCGCCGTCCGCGACCCGGAGGGCAACCGCTGGTCGTTCGGCACCTACCGAGGCGAGCCACCGAAGAGCTGAGCCCGGCTTCGGCTTGCGGCGGCGGCGGCCGACGCATCAAGGCGCCTCGCCGTCGTCCACCACGATGCCGAGGCTCTCGGCCAGCACGGGCGCGATGGCGCTGAGCTGACCGGTACTGATGATCGCGCCGCGCAGCGGATCTGGTCCGACGATCAGGCCGAGTTCCGAGCCGCGCAGATCCACCTGGTCCAGCCGGGCCCGGCTGAAATCCACGCCGGCCAGCCGGCATGCCGTGAAGGCGGTCCGGGTCACCTCCGCGCCGCCGAAGTCCACCTCACGCAGCAAGCAGTCGCTGAACGTCACCCCGGTCAGCTCGGCATCACGGAAGTTCACCGAGTCGAGCTTGCAGCCGGCGAACACCACCCGGTCCAGGCGCGACCCGAACGCCTGGACGCCCGCGAACGTGCCGTTAACGAACGTCACGTCCGACCACCCGGTCTCGGCGAAGTCGGACAACACCATGCGGGTGCCCTCGAGCCACACGTCGATGAACCTCGACCGGCGGAACCGGCCGCCCTGGACCGACACCCCGGTGAAGGCGCACTCGAGAAACCGCGCGCCGGACGCGTCCGGGGCGTCGAGGTCGGTCCGGTCGAAATGCACCGTGTCGTACTCGGCGCCGCCGTCCAGGCGGCCCGGGGTCAGGTGGGCGGCGTAAGGAAGGTCGGCGAGTTCTCGGGGCCAGGAACTCGCCATAACCGCAGGCTAGCGCACTGAGCCAGCGATCTGGGTGGGGGCGCTTAGTCCCGGCCGCAAGACCTAAGACCGAAGTAGGCCCAGAGATAAGGCATCTGCCCGATGCCGCCACCCCGTCCTTACGGCGAACCTCAAGATGCGGGCGGAAACCCGGCCCGCACGGAGGAGGCAAGTCATGAACCCGTACATGATGAAGTATGTTGCCGAGGCCCGTACCCAGGACCTGCGGCGGCAGGCTGCGGCCGCGCGGCGCGTCAGGCTGGTACGCCGCGCCCGCCGCGGCGGCATGATCGCGCGGCACGGAATCTGAGGCCGGTGCGGCATGGTCATGATGTACGCCCAGGCCGAAGAGTCCCGAGTCGACGAGTTCCCCTGCCTGACTGACCCGGACCTTTTCTTCGCCGAGTCGCCGGCCGACATCGCCCGTGCGAAGGAACTGTGCACCGGCTGCCCGGCGGCCGCCGCCTGCCTGGCCGGCGCGCTTGAGCGCTCCGAGCCATGGGGTGTCTGGGGCGGTGAGCTGGTGCTGCGCGGAATCGTGGTCGCGAGCAAGCGGGGACGAGGACGGCCCCGGGGGTCGACGAACAAGAATTCCCAGCCCGCCGTCACCGGGCCGCAAGCCTGAGGAGACCGCGATGCGGATCAAGACGTTGATGACCGCTGTACGGCGGACCGCGGCCGCACTGCGGCGCGCCGCGCGCCGGTTCGGGTCGGTCGTAGCCGAAATGCACCGACAGCAGCAGCGGCTCCACAAGATCAACCAGTCCATCGACCGCTACCTGCCGAATGCGGACGCTCCGCCGCAGACATACAGCGAGTTCCTGGCGCGGACCCGGGGAGTGCTGCTGCACGAACCGTCTGCCCGGGCGCGCCTGGCCGGCCACGCCATTCGCTGACATGACCGCCGCAACGCAGTGGGACCGGCCAGATCTGCCCCGGGCCGTGCCGCACCGGGTGGCCAGCCCGGTACTCGTCGGCCGCCAGAAGGAGCTGGCCTGGCTCGGCGAGGCGCTGAACCGGGTCGACGGCGGGAGCCCGGCGGCTCTGCTCATCGGCGGCGACGCGGGTGTAGGCAAGTCGCGGCTGGTCAGCGAGTTCGGAGCGGCCGCTCCCGCGGTGCGCGTCCTCACCGGAAAGTGCCCGGAACTGGGCACGATCGGGTTGCCGTTCGCGCCGCTGCGCGCCATCCTCAGGGACCTGGTCCGCGACCGGGGCTTCGCCGACATGATCGGCTCCCCGGACCGCGAACTGATCCGGTTGCTGCCGGAACTGGGCCAGCCCGCCGCGACCGGGACTTTCCGGGAGGCGCGGGCCCGGCTGTTCGTCGAGACGCTCTCGCTGCTTGAACAGCTGGGCAGGCAGCAGCCGACCGTGCTGGTGATCGAGGATGCCCAGTGGGCCGACGAGTCCACCAGGGAGCTGCTCTACTTCCTGATCGACAATCAGGACGCCATGCGCGGCGTGCTGATCATCGTCACCTACCGGTCGTGCGAACTGCACCGCGGCCACCCGTTCTGTGCGCTGCTGCCCCGGCTCAGCAGGCTCGGCTGGGTGCAGCGCACCGAGCTGGCCGGGCTCGGCCGCGATGAGTCGGCCGAGCTGGTCGGCCACCTTCTGGACGGTGCGCCCGGGCTGCCTCTCGCCGAGCGGGTGTACCGCCGGGCCGAGGGCATCCCGCTGCTCATCGAAGAGCTGGTGGGCGCTGACCGCGAGCGCAGCTGGGCGGGCACGGCCACCACCTACGACCTGATGCTGGCGGCCATCCGGCGGCTACCGGAGCCGACCCAGGATGTGCTGCGCGTGGCGAGCATCGGCGGCCAGCGCACCGGGCGCGGGCTGCTCGCGGCGGTGACCGGGCTGAGCGCCGACGCGCTGGAGGCCAGCGTGCGCCCGGCCCTGGAGCGCGGGGTGCTGGAGGCCCACGAAGACTACTTCGCGTTCAGGCACGCCCTGATCAGCGAGGCCCTGCACCAAGATCTGCTGCCCGGCGAGCACACCTCGACCCACCAGCGCTTCGCCGCCGCCCTGCGGGAAGACTCGTCGCTGGTCCCGGCCGGGTGCGCGGCGATCGAGGAGGCCGAGCACTGGCAGCACGCTCACGATCCCGCCCGGGCGCTGGGCAGCGCCTGGCGGGCCGCGGCCGATGCGGGCCTCGCCCTGGCCCGGGCCGAGCAGCTGGCCATGCTGACCAGGGTGCTTGAGCTGTGGGAGAGCGTCCCCGACGCCAAGTGGCTCACCGGAGCTGATCATGCGCTCGTCCTGCGGCAAGCGGCTGACGTCGCTACCGCCGCCGGAGAACGCCAGCTTGCTATCGCTCTGGCCAGCGCGGCACAGGATGAGACCGTCGGGCACGCCGCCCCCGAGCGGGCGGCGCGGCCGCTCAGGAACTGACCGGCGCCGGCCGCGGGAAGCACCGGATGAAGCGGGCGACCACCCGCCGGTCGCCGTCGATCCGCAGGTCGCCGTCCCCGACCGCGTCAGCGATGGTCCCGTCTCCGAAGACCAGAGCGCGCAACGTCGCTGCGCCGGTGGTCAGGATCGCGTCGGCCTGCCCGGCGTTTCCCCGGCTGACCGCGAACCGGCCCGACCCGATCTCCGCGCCGAAGCAATCGTCGCCGATGCGCAGTTCAAGCCGCGCCCGCAGCGAGCCCGCGCCGCGGGGGTCGAACGTCGTCTGCAGCGCAAGCATGAGCGCGTCAACGCTCAGTTCTGCGGCCGAACTGACCGCGACGCGGCTGCCCCAGCGGGCCAGGGCGAGCAGGACCGGCTCAAGCTCACGGCCCCGTTCGGTCAGCTCGTAACCGTGGCTGCTGGCCGGCGGCCCGAACGTCCGCCGGCGCACGATCCCGGCGTCTTGGAGCTCGCGCAGCCGCTGGCTGAGCACGTTCTGGCTCATGCCGGGCAGCCCGCTGCTCAGCGCGCCGAACCGTTTCGGGCCGAGCAGCAGCTCGCGCACGACCAGCAGCGCCCATCGCTCGCCGACGACGTCGAGGGCCCGGGCTACCCCGCATGGATCGTCGTAGCTACGTTTCGGCTGCACGCGTGAGAGTTTAGCGCAAATTGGTTGCAGCTTAGGAGTTATTGCTCCTACTCTAGGAGCAGATGCCATCGGAAAGACTATGAGACGGGATAGTGACGATGACGAACTACGTGCTCGTTCCCGGGGCCGGCGGCAGCGCCTGGTACTGGCACCGGCTCGCGCCCGAGTTGCGCCGCCGGGGTCATCAGGCGCTGGCCGTGTCGCTTCCCGCGGCCGATGACCAGGCCGGCCTGCCCGAATACGCCGCCGCCGTGATCGAGGGGATCGGCGGCACCCCCGATCCCGTCCTGGTGGCCCAGTCTCTGGCCGGCTTCACCGCGCCCCAGGTCTGCGAGAAGGTCGAAGCGCGGATGCTCATCCTGCTCAACGCCATGGTCCCGGCCCCGGGCCAGGCGCCGGGCGAATGGTTCGCCAGCACCGCCGACGACAGGGCCCGGGCGCAAGCCGAGCAGGCCGCCGGTGAGGGCAGGACCGTCAAGGACGAGTTCGACATCATCGACGCCTTCTTCCATGATGTCCCCCCGGACATCACCGCCGAGGCGATGGCTCAGGGTGAGCCCGTTCAGTCATCGACGCCGATGGGCCAGCGATGGCCCCTGTCGCGCTGGCCTGAGGTCCCCACCAGGTTCCTGCAGGGCCGCGACGACAGATTCTTCCCGCCGCAGTTCCAGCGCCGCCTGGTCCGGCAGCGGCTGGGCATCGATCTCGACGAGATGCCCGGCGGGCACCTGGTCGCGCTGAGCCAGCCCGTCGAGCTCGCCACGCGGCTGGAAGGCTACGTGGCTGGGGCGTAGCGCCCGCTACAGTTGGTGCACATGAGCCTGCTGTCACGACTGCGGCGCCTGCTGTCCCCGGCCCAGGGAAGGCTCGTTGAAGACGCGGCCGACATGAGTGTCCCGGGTTCGGCTGAACTCAGCGACATCCGGCACGTGGTGATCCTGATGCAGGAGAACCGGTCGTTCGACCACTACTTCGGCACGATGTCGGCCGTGCGCGGGTTTTCGGACCCGCACGTGCTGACCCGGGACGTCGGGGGAGTGCAGCACCCGGTGTTCGACCAGTTCGGCTACCGGCCGGGAAAGGGACCCGACCCCCCCGGCTACCTGCAGCCGTTCCGCCTGCTCAGCGACCCGCCGCTGGCCAACGGCCAGACCACCAACGACATCGAGCACGACTGGGTGACGCAGCATCACAGCTGGAACGGCGGGAACATGGACGGCTTCGTCACCGCGCACCTGGCCGCCGACGGGACCGAGAACGGCCCGCTGACGATGGGCTACGTGACCCGCCAGGATCTCGCCTTCTACTACGCACTGGCCGACGCCTTCACCGTGTGCGATAGCTACTTCTGCCCGGTCCTCGGCCCTACCGATCCCAACCGGGTCATGGGCATATCGGGCACGATCGACCCGGACGGGAAAGCCGGGGGACCCTTGCTGGAGACCGCTGTCCTCGACCGGCTGTCCCAGTTCGGCAAGCTGCGCTGGGAGACCATGCCGGAACGGCTACAGGCCGCCGGGGTGAGCTGGAAGGTCTACAACCACCCGCTCGCCGAACTGGCCTTCAGCCCGCTGCCCTTCTTCAAGGCTTTCGCCGACCCGTTCTCCGTCACCGGGATCGAGCTGACCCGCAAGGCGCTGGCCCCGTCGTGGCCCGATGACTTCTCCCGCGATGTGGCCTCCGGGCAGTTGCCGGCCGTGTCGTGGCTCATCCCGCCGCTGGCTGAGAGCGAGCACCCGGCCGCGCCGCCGGAGTACGGCGAGCACTACATCCAGGAGATCTTGCAGACCCTGGTGTCCAATCCAGACGTGTGGGCCCAGACGGTGATGTTCGTCGTGCACGACGAGAACGGTGGCTTCTTCGACCACGTGCCGGCGGTCACTGCCCCGGAAGGGACGCCGGGGGAGTGGCTGACCACTCCGCTGCCCGCGGCCGCTAAGGGCATCGCCGGGCCGATCGGCCTCGGGTTCAGGGTCCCGTGCCTAGTGGTCTCGCCGTTCAGCCGCGGCGGGCACCTGTGCTCGGACGTCTTCGACCACACCTCGCTGCTCCGCTTCATCGAGACCAGGTTCGGCGTCGAGGTACCCAACCTGTCGGCCTGGCGGCGGTCGGTCACCGGTGATATGACCAGCTCGCTCTCCCTGGCCCGGCCGCCCGACACCCAGGTCCCGCCGCTGCCCGAGGCCAGCCTGGGCGATGTGAAGGTGGCCGAGCAGGCGGTGCTCAACGCGATCGCCGGCTCCTTCGCTGCAGGAATCCCGTACCCGGTCCCGAAGACGAACTCCATGCCGGCCCAGGAGCCAGGCCCGCCCCGCCCGCCGGTCGCCCGGGGGTGAGACGGGGCGCGACATAGGAACACCGCTCCTGTGCCGGGGACGTGGCTGTTTACGCCGCTGGGGCGCAAGCTCGCCCATGGCGCTCGCGATCGTCAGCAGCAGGGTCAGCCCTGCTCCCGCCAGGATGGCGGCCGTCGGTGAAGCCGCGCTTTGCACCGCCCCGGCCAAGGCAGCGCTGGCGGCGTAGCCGACGCCCGTGGCGGCATACATCACCGAGTACCCCGCCGCGTGCGCGCTCGGCGGCAGGGCCGCACGCAGCGACAGGTTGCGGGTCAGCTGCACGCCGGACTGCAAGAGCCCGGCCAGGACCAGCGCGACCGCGATCCACGCCAGGGAAGGCACCGTGGCCGCCAGCGTCACGCAGGCAGTCACGCCCAGCAGCAGAACCAGGCTCTGGGTGCGCACTGAGCCCGGCCAGCGTCCGCGTGCGCCGTACAGAGCCGCGCCGATGGCCGATGTGATCGAGAACGCGGCGAGCAGCGAGCCCGCCCAGCCCACGCCGATGCCCCGCTGCCGCAGCAGCGCAGGCAGGGCGAGTTCAGCGAGCGCCAGCAGGGACATCGCGGCGGCACCGGTGACGTAGATGGGCCAGGCGCGGACGAGCGTCTGCGCCATCGAGGCACCCTCGCGGTCACCGCTGTCTGCTTTCCACCCCGCGGGCAGCGCCCACATTCCGGCCGCCGCCGCGGCCATGAGCACGGCGGCCAGCACGAGCGGCCCGGACGCGGCGACGTTGAGCGCGAGCACGACGGTGAGGACGGGCGCGGCAGTCCACACACCGTAGGTCAGAACGGACTCTGCGCTCAGTGCTTTGACGCCGAGCGTGTCCGGGAGCTGAGAGATCAGCAGCGTGCGCAGGCCGCCAGGCGCGGCGGCAGGTGCGGCCCCCGCGAGCACGGCGAAGGCGCCGAGCACAGGCGGATCCGCGCCGGGCAGCAGGCCGAGCCCGGCGAACGAGCAAGCCCCGAGGGCCAGCCCAGCCGCCAGATGGAACCGAGCTCGCTCCGGGTTCAACCGTGGCCCGAGAACCGCGGCCCCTGCCACTTCGCCGATCACATACACGGCGGCGAGCCCGGCGCCCAGCGCGTACCCGCCGGGGCGCTCGCGGGCGAGGAAGACGAGCGCGAGCGGCGCCATCGCGACCGGAAGCCGGGCGGCGATAGCGACAAGTGCCCAGTTCAGCACGGGTCTGGTGGCGAGCCGGCGGTAACTCATGACGCGTAACTCCAGGCGCGCACGGGGGCGCACGGATCCAGTGACACGGGTCTCCAAGGCTAATGCGCTGACCGGGCCCGCACCGGCTCAGCATCTCGCCTCGCAGCACCCGGCCTGAGGTCAGGTGGGGTGCCGGGTGGGGACGGTGAAGTAGTGGCGCCCGGCGGGAGTGCTCCAGGTCATGACGCCGGGCCCGGGCTGGTGCAGCTTCCAGCCCTGGGCCTGTTTCATCCGGTGGTGAAAGCGGCACAGCGGGGCCAGGTTGCACTCGCAGGTCAGGCCGTGTTCCTCGTACGGAATGGTGTGATCGAGATCGCAGCCGACGGCGGGATTGCGGCAGCCGGAGGCGGTGCAGGTGCTGGTGCGGGCCCGGATCAGCCGCTGCAAGGCGGGACTGGGTCGGTACCCGGGTTCGCGGTTGTGATGATCGCAGTCCCCGCTGGTGATCGGCTCGGCGGTCACCGTCACCGTCCACTGATCGCCCGGGCTGGTCCGGGCGCGGCGGCAGACGGTGCCATGGGCCAGGGCCTGGCCGCCGGGGCCGGTCACGGTGATGTGCCAGCGAGCCGCGCTGTGCCCGGCGGCCGCGCAGGCCAGGATGCGGGCGGTGTCGGGGTCCAGTGGCCCGTACCCGGCCGCGTCGCCGGGTGCGTCGCTCAAGCCGAGCAGGGTACCGAGGGGGACGGTCAGGTGGACCGACCCGGCCAGCGGCCCCACTGCACCTGCGCCCAGGTCAGGCCGGGGCAGTCCGGGTGGTAGCCGTCGGTTATCCCGGCCAGCCGCGGAGGCCGGCGCGGGGCGACCGTAGCCGGCGGCCGGCGCGGAGCCTGCCGGGAGCAGGTCGGCCGGCGGGACGTCCACGCCGTGGCCGAGCAGCAGCGCCAGGTAGGCACGGGCCCGCAGCAGATCCAGGCCGGCCGCGGCACCCTGTTTCCGCCACGCGCGGGCGATCTGGCCCAGGCGCTTGTCGGTGGCCAGGGTCGGGGCCGACGGCAGGTCGCGGCCGACCAGGCTGGCCGTACCGGTCGGGTCCGTCCAGCACTCGACCCGCGCCTCGGTCAGCCGTTCCTCGCGATCGCGGCGGGCCGCGTCGGGGTCGGCGGCCAGCACCGCGCGGGCTACCGCGGCACGCAGCTGCCCGGAGGTCATCACCGGCGCCTCGGGCAGCCCGGCGGCTTCCACCGCGGCCGCGTGCGCGGGCTCCAGGCCGCCGACCCCTTCAGCGATGATCCGGGCCTTGATCAGGTCGATCTGTCCGGCCTCCAGCGTGGCGGCGGTGGCGGGCAGGTAGGCCAGGTCGATGGCCAGGCTCAGTTCGACGCCGGCGGCGCGTCTGGTCAGGGTCAGCGCGAGGGCGATCTCGTCGGGGATGAACTCGCTCGGGTTGCGCGGGAACCGGCCGGGCGAGGCGGCCGCGGAGCCCTCGGCGGGACGGCGGCGCGCCAGCTCGGCCATCGCATCCAGCTTCCGCGCCTGTGACCAGGAGATCTGCCGTTGCCAGCCGCGCAGCACTCCGATCAGCTCGTCGTCGGTGAGCGCGCCGAGCCGGGCGTGCGCGTCGTCGGCGAACCCGGCCAGCGCCACCCCGGGAGGCAGGACGTCCAGCGCGCCCCCGTCGGCGAAACCGCTCCCGTGGCCGGACCCGTCCCGCGGCAGGAACCCGGCCGGGCCGAACTCGTCCGGCGGCAACGTCGGCGGGTAGAGCTCGTCCAGCTCCGCGCCGGTCAGCCCGGACAGCTCGGCCGGGGGATCGCTATCCGGATCCGGGATGGTCCACCCCTCGTCAGGCGGGATGTCGTGCTCATCGAGCGAGGCCAGCGCAGCGGCCAGGATCTCCTCCTGAGACTCCGGCTGCGGCGTCGGCATGAACACGAGCATTCACCTTCCCCTGGTGCGCGCCGATCATGTTCTTCGAATATTTTATCGCATAGAAACGACAATACGGCCAACGACACACCGGTAAGTTCGATTGCATAGACCGGGGAGAAGGTCGTTGCGATCGAGATGATCACCGCTGGGAATTAACAGCGTGTCGGCCTGATGACGCGGTGTTGCGGCCGGGTAGAATAGCCGTGAAAAAAGGCGGGGCCCCTCCATGCATGAGATGGAGGGGCCCCGCCCGGTCTCACGGCACAAAGCCTTCGGTTGCCCAACTGCGATGCGCTGTTCGACCTACTACCAGGGCCAGTGACCCGCCTGAAGTGCCGGTTTCCCGGCGCTTCCTGCGTTCCGAGGTTCCCCCCGGTTGGTCACCGTTTCCGGTGGTGAGTGCATTTCTACGCCTTATCGGCTGCCCGGCACAAGGGTTTGCAGCCAGTATTCTCATGATTTTCTAGCTGTCCACACATAGTCCACAGAACCGACACGGTTATCCCCCGCATTGGTTGTTTCTCCACCGGCTCATCCACACATCGTCCACAGCTGAGGGCAGCCCGGGTCAGCGCCCGGGATCGTTCTCCGCCATCCAGACGGCGACCTGGGCCCGCGACTTGAAGCCCAGCTTGGTCAGGATGTTCGCGACGTGCCTGGCCACCGTAGCCGTGCTGATGACCAGCTCCCCGGCGATGGCCCGGTTCGTCATGCCGCTGGACACCAGAGTGGCGATCTCGCGCTCGCGCGGAGTAAGCGTGCTCGGCGGCGCGACCGCGCCGCCCAGGCCGGATCCGTTCGCGCCGCCCCCGATCCCGGGGCGGGTCGCGCCGAGCGCGAGCGCGACGGCCTCGTCGGCGCTCAGCTCCGCGCCCGCCGCCCACAGCCGGGCCACCGTGGGCTCGCCAAGATCGCGGCGGGCCGGGGCTAGGTAGCGCTCGATCCGCGCGCCGGGAATGGGCGGGAACCCCGCCGCCTCCCGCAGGGTCAAGGCCGCCGCGGTCAGCCGGACGGCCAGGTCGCTCCGGCCCAGGCCGACGGCGAGCGCGGCCATCCATTCCAGTCCGTGCGCCACCCCGGCCCGCGACCCGGTGGCCTGGCTGAGCCGAAGGCTCTCGGCCAGGTGGCTGCGGGCCACCTCGGCGTCGCCCTCGTCCATGGCCATCCGGCCGATGCCGGCCAGGCAGCGGGCGATCTCCGGGCGGGCGTCTATCTCCCGCAAGATGGGCAGCGCTTCCAGGTAGCAGCGGCGCGCGCCGCCCGGATCGCCGCGCAGCCTAGCCAGCGATCCGAGCCCGGCCAGGGTCCGCGCCGCGCCCCACTGCTGATCGATTCGCCGCATGACCTCCAGCGCGGCTTCACCGAGGCGCTGCGCCTCCCGCAGTCGGCCGTGGGCCGCGGCGAGGCCGGCCTGAATGCTGAGCGCGTAGCCCTCGTTCCACTCATCGGGAATCGTCCGGCTGACGGCCAGGGCCTCGTCGAGGCGCTCGGCGGCCAGGTCCAGACGTCCCGCGTGCAGGTCCGCCTCGGCGAGCAGGTTGAGCGCCGCGGCCACCCACACCTGCGCTCCGGCCCGGCGGCACAGGTCCAGCCCCGCCTCGGCGTCCCGCACCGCTCCGGCCGGGTCGCTCGCCAGTACCACCTGCGCGCGGGCGACCAGGGCGGCGCCGTGTACGCCGGGGGAGAGGCCGGAGGCAGGGCCGGACGGGGGTTTCCCGGCGAGAAAACGATCGAACCACTCACTCCCGCGCACGAAGGCGCCGCGTGCGATCCAGTACGCGCCCAGGGCCGTGCAGAGCCGCAGCCCGGTTTCGGCGTCGCCGCTGGCCAGGCAGAACGCCAGCACCTGCTGCATGTTGTCCTGGTCGGCATCGCACCGGCGGAACACGTCGACGGTGGCCGACCAGGGAGCCGCGATCTGGACCATGCCGATCGCCGCCGCGTGCTCCAGGTACCGCAGGATGTAGTCGCGCAGCCTGCGCTGCAGCGACGCGGTCTCCCCCGCGGCGTCCAGCCGCTCAGCCGCGTACTCGCGGATGGAATCGAGCAGCCGGTACCTGGTCTGGCCAAGCAGCTCGCCTTCCACGACCACCAGCGACTTGTCTACCAGCGTCGTGGTCAGATCCAGCACGTCGCCGGGCAGGGGGTAGTCCCCGGCCTCGGATGCCTGGTCGTCGGCGCAGATCTGCTCGGCCATCTCCAGTGACCAGCCGGCGAATACCGACAGCCGGCGCAGGAGCACCTGCTCCTTCCTGGTCAGCAGGGTGTGACTCCAGTCGATGGTGGCCCGCAGCGTGCGCTGCCTCGGCGGAGCAGTGCGGTCGCCGACGGCCAGCAGCCGGAAGCGATCGGTCAGCAGGGCCGCGATCTGCTCCACGGACAGCGCCCGGACCCGCGCGGCGGCCAGCTCGATCGCCAGCGGCACCCCGTCCAGCGCGCGGCACAGGCCGGTCACGACCCTGGCGTTCTGTGCGGTGAGCGCGAACCCCGGCCGGGCCGCGGCGGCCCGCTCGACGAACAGGCTGATCGCCTCGTAGCCGGATAGCTCCTCGGGAGCCTGCCCGGCGGCCTCCCGCGGCGGGACCGATAGCGGCTCTACCCGCCACACGGTCTCGGCGGGCACCCGGAGCGGCTCGCGGCTGGTGGCCATCACCCGCAGCTCGGGCACGCCCGCCAGCAGCCGATGGCACAGCCTCGCGCACGCTTCCACCAGGTGCTCGCAGTTGTCGAGGGCCAGCAGCAAGTGCCGCGGGCGCAACGCCTCGATCAGCGTTTCGACCAGCGGGCGGCCGGTCTCCTCGGTCACCCCGATCGTGCCGGCCACGCGCGCGACCACCAGATCGGGCTGCCCGACATCGCCGAGCTCGACCAGCCACGCGCCGTCCGGAAAGGCGTCGGCGAGCATCGCGACCACGTGCAGGGCCAGACGTGTCTTTCCGATTCCCCCGACCCCGCACAGGGTCACCGCCCGGGTAGCGTCGAGAAAGCTCCGAAGCTCGTCTATATCGCGCTCGCGGCCGATGAACCTGTTCGGCTCGGCCGGCAGGTTGTGCCGAATTGTTGTTAACGCCATGGCCCTTAAATCTGATGAACTGTCACCCTTTACCATGAGTCTGACATCTCGGGCCCCAGAACGTCATGAAGTCGGACGAAGGTCCCGAAACGCGTCACAAGGTAACGACGTGCTCACCAGCGGCCATAGCCGGGCCGCGGACGGCTAGTAACCGTACACGGGGATGATCGTGCCTCGGGCGATCGTGTGGAACCTGAGGTTGAACCCGGCCACCGCGGGCGAGATGTCGGAGTCCACGCCGAGGTCGTCGGTGTCGAGCGCGTGCACGGCGAACACGTAGCGGTGCGGTGGATCGCCTTCCGGCGGCGCGGCACCGCCGAAGTCCTTGGCCCCGTAATCGTTCCTCACGTGGAACGCCCCGCCGGGTAGGCCCTGTCCGCCCGAGCCGGCCACGCCGCTGGGCAGTTCGGTGACCGAGGCCGGGATGCCGAGCACCACCCAGTGCCAGAATCCGGAACCCGTCGGAGCATCCGGGTCGAAGGCGGTGACCGCGAACCCCCGGGTCTCGGCCGGGAATCCCGACCAGCGCAGGTGCGGTGAACGATTCTCCCCGGACATTCCGAAGCTGTTGAATACCTGGGCGTTGCTCATCTGCTCGCCGTCGGCGATGTCGTCGCTTTCGACGGTGAACGACGGGACATCGGGATGGAAGTCGTAGGGCAGCGGTGACCGCTCTGGCATTTGTTCCTCCTGGAGCCGGGGTGCACGCCACGCGCGGGATCCGCGCAGGGCCAGCACAACGCTACCGGGCGCGGCCGCGGTGCCACCGGAGATCCGCTTTCACTCCCGTCGGCGTGCGAGGCAGCCTTTTTGGCCATACCGTTGTCGGCAGACGGGGTATCGGCGCGGGTGAGAAGACCGGGCGGACCGGGGCGGCAGACGGGAGAGGTTGTGAGGCGCGGACGGCACCGCTGGCTGCGCCGCGCTGTGCTCGCCGCTGCGCTGGTCGTGGTGGCGTTCGTCCCGGGCCAGGCACCTAGTACTCCCGCTTCGAGCTGTCCATCCGCGCACTGCGGCGGCAATGTGGGTGCGGTGCGCTGGATCCGCCCGCTCCCCGGATCGTGGGTCGCGGCGACCAGCGTCCTCGGCACCGTCCCGGCGGCCCGGGCCGGCTCCGGGCAGGCGTACGCGGCCGCGGGCAAGTCCGTGGCTGCCGTCGGGTTCGGCATGACCGTGTACGCCTACCGCGCGCGCGACGGTCAGGCGCTGTGGACGGCCCAACTGTCCGGCTTCCCGGCCGGCTCCCAGATCGTGTCGGTCCGGGTCTGGCCCGGCGTCGTCACCGTCGGGGTGGCCCGCGCTCCGGGCGCCGCCCGCCGGCACCCGGCCCGCGCCGCCCGCCGGCACGCCCCCCGCGGGCACGCCGCCCGCGCCGCCCGTCGGCACGCGACCGGCGCCGGATCGCCGCGCGTGACCGAGAGCGCGCAGAGCGCCGTGGTGCTCCGCGCTGGTGACGGACGGCAATTGCGATCTTTCCCGGCAGCGCCGTTCGGAGGAGCCATCGCTGCGAACTCCCAGGACACCGTCGTTATCGGGCCGACCTCGGTGACCAGCTACGACAACGCCACCGGCCAGGTGAACTGGATGCGCGCCGCCGGCCGCACGACCCAGGCCTGGCAGCCGGCCGGCGACTACCTGTACCTGACCCGGGCGGCGGGCGGATCGCTGGGCTCCCAGCCGGTCACCGAGCTGCGACGGATCAACCTGCGCACCGGGAGCGAGCTGGACGTCCGCGCCCGTGGCGGCGGGTTCGCCGGCCGACTCGGCGCGGCGCTGGACGGCGTGCTGTTGTTCTCTGGCGGGCAGGGCGTCACCGCGTACAGCGCGACCAGCGGAATGCTGCTGTGGCAGCGAACGGGCGCGGTGCCGGAGAGCGTGGACCTGGTCAGCGGGCTGTTCTACCTCACCGTGGGCAGCACGCTGACCGGCGTGCAGCCGTGGACCGGACAGGTCGAGGTCAGGGTCACCGGGGCGAACAGCTCCGGATCAGGCGGGATCTACGGCGTGCGGAACGGCGTAGCGCTCGGTCTGGACCAGGGCCCGGCCGGAGAGGCGTGGGGCTACGACGTGGCCGGCCAGCGGGTCATCTGGAGCACCCGGGTCCTGCCCTGGCCGCACTACTTCGTGGACCTGTCCGGTATCGGCGGCAGCACGGACCCGGGTAGCGACACGGTGCTCCTCACCGCCTGCGCGCAGCGCATCCAGTCCGGCACGCAGCAGATCTGCCAGCGCCCTCAGCTCGTGCTCATCGACCGCTGAGCCACCGCCGAAGTCACGGCCAGCAGCGACGGGACGCTAGGGCAGCCACAGCCGGTACCGTGCGGCGGAGGCCTTCTTCCAGACCGCCCAGGCCTGGTCCTGGAGCTGGCGCGCCCTGGTGACCTCAGCCTCGTACATGACGCCGTAGGCGAATGCGTTCTCGCCGGCTAGCGCGGCCCCTACGGCCAGGTCACGCAGGCTCTGACGAGTGATCACGGCATCCTGATGCTCGCCGAGCACCGACTGGAGATCTTTCATCTGCGCGCCGAACCGCCGCGCTTTCTTGCCGGCGACCGGGCGCAGCACCTCCGCGGCGTAGCGGGCGCGCTTGGCCGCCTTGCGAGCCTCGTGCAGGGCGACGTCGAGATCGGCGCCGGGCGCGGCCTGGCGGGCCCGGCGCATCCGCCTGCGCACCCGCCGGTAGGTCCGCGTCACCGCCTTCGGCAGCTCGTCGCCCGCCGGCTGCCCGGCCGCGGCGGTCAGCGGCGGATCGTTCACCAGCCGCTCCAGCTCGTCGAGCAGCGTGACGTACCGCTCCGAATCCAGGGCTTCCAGCACGGCCTGCCGGGTGGCGGCCCGCAGCGGAGCGAAATGCCCCTGGATGCGCGCGGCCACCGGCCCCATCACCAGCTCGGCCGGCGTCTGCTGCACCAGTTCTTCCAGGCGCTCGGCGAGGATCTCGGCGTCTCGCGACTCGCCGAGCACGCCGCCGAGCCAGCGCAGCTCGTCCCGTAGCTGCCGGGTGGCCGACGACGGCACGATCGTGCCGAACGACTGCAGCGTGCTGCGCAGCCGCCGGGCGGCGATCCGCATCTGGTGCACCGAGTCGGGCTCGTCCCGCCGGACCAGCGGATCGTACGCCTTCAGCGCGTCGGACTGGCGGCGCAGGTAGGCCAGCAGCACCGCCGCCGAGGAAGACTTCGGGCCCAGCCGGCCCGCGGGAGCGGGCCGGGGCAGGCGGTCGGCCAGGGCCCGTTCGAGCTTCGCCGAGTGCTCTGCGCGGCGCAGCCCGCCGCGGCGCAGCCGCCGGTCGGCGGCTTCGAGCAGGCGCATATCCCCGCCGGTCAGCTCGATCTCCGCCTCCTGCCATCCGGAGATCGTGGTGGACGCGCCGAGAGATTGCGCCGACACGTCGTCGGCGACCACCTCGGCCAGCGATGCCCCCGCCTCGTCTCGCAGCAGCGTGCGGCGCCGCACGGTCGTGATGTGCGCGACGGGCTGCAACGGCTCGCCGCGGGTGAACGCGCGAACCAGCCTGGTCAGCTCGGCGGGAACCGCCGAACCCCGCCTTCCCAGCGGCAGCCAGAGTTCGTCGCGGGAATCGCCGCCCGCCGGCAGCTTCAGGGTCCAGCCCGCGTCGGTCCCGCCGCGACGCCGCCGCAGCGTGAGGCCGCTGCGAATGAGCCGCAGGTCGCTGGTGTCGTAGTACTCGGCCTCCAGCGTTTCTTCCTCAGGGCGGGATACCGATCCGACCTGCGGCAGATCCTCCAGCGGAGGCAACGTCAGGACGGCCGAATCGGCCTGGTACTTGCGCTCTGTCTCGCGATGCTCGCTAACCACTGCATGACCCTAACCGAGACCGCCTGACCAGATCCCCCTGATCGCGTCCGGTGCTCTTACCCGGTCGCCGCGATGACTAACAGGCCGCGGGCTGGGCAGCATCCGGTGGTACAGCAGGCGGAGGTTGGACATGAGTTCTGTGCAGACGCGCGACAAGTCCCGTGATCCGGGAGATCCGCGCGACGAGTCCAAGGCCGAACGCGACGATCGCAACCTGGCTGAACTGCTCCAGGAGCTGCGGGTCGCCGGCCTGGGCGTCCAGGTGCTGTTCGGCTTCCTGCTCTCGCTCCCGTTCACTAACAAGTTCTCGAACCTCAGCCACGGCCAGCGCCAGCTCTACATCGCCACCTTGGTGCTGGCGGCGGTGGCGACGGCGCTGCTGCTCGGGCCCGTGGCCTACCACCGCATGGTCTTCCGGCAGCGGCAGAAGGAACGTCTCGTCCGGACTGCGAACATCATGGCGATCGGCGGCCTGGTGGCCGTGGCGCTGGCCGTCAGTGCCGCCATCCTGCTCGTCACCGGGTACGTCGATCACGGGCTGCCTTCGGTACTCATCACCGCGTTCACGGTCTGCCTGTTCGCCGGACTGTGGTTCGCGCTGCCGCTGGCCCGCCGGGAGAAGAGGTAGCCACGCGCGCGCTTGGACCAGGCACCGGCGGGTAGCAGGGGGCGCCGGGACGGGGGAGGGGACGCCGATGAACCCCATCGAGCGCGGACTGCGCCGGTTCGACCGCGCGCAGCAGCGCCGCACAGCGCCGGCTTTTGTCGTCGGAGTGGCCAAGAAGTACGGCGATGACAACGGGGGCATCCTGGCCTCGAGCCTGGCCCATTCCGCGTTCGTCTCGGTCTTCCCGCTGTTGCTGATCCTGCTGACGATCCTCGGCATCGTCGCCTCCGGCAACCCGGCGGTGTACCACGACGTCCATCAGGCCGTCGATAAGCAGTTCCCGGTGATCGGCCCCCAGTTGATCGGCCACCATGGCGTCCAGGCGCTCAGCCGGTCCAGCATGATAGGCCTGGCCGTCGGCCTGCTCGGCCTGCTGTGGGGGGCGACCGGGCTGGCCCAGTCCGGCTTGTTCACGATGGCGCAGGTGTGGAACCTGCCCGGCCCCGCCCGGCCCGGGTACGTGCCGCGGCTCGGCCGCTGCCTGCTGTTCATCGGCGTGCTCGGCACCGGGGTGATCGTGACCACCGGGCTCAGCGCGCTGGGCACGTTCGGCCAGCACCTGCTGGTCTTCGTCGTGCTGGCCGAGATCCTCGCCGCCGTCGCCAATGCCGGCCTCTTCTTCATCGGGTTCCGCGTGCTGACCCCCAAGGGCGTGCCGAGCCGGAACCTGATCGCCGGGGCCATCGTCGGCGGGGTGGCCTGGACCGTGCTGCAGGCGATCGGCGTCGCCGTGGTGCGCCACTTCCTGCACAGCGGCTCGGTCTACGGAGTCTTCTTCGGTACCGTGCTCGGCCTGGTGGCCTGGCTGTACCTCGCGGTGCAGGTGACGGTGTACGCGGCCGAGATCAACGTGGTGCTGGCGCGGCACCTGTGGCCGCGCTCGATCATCCAGCCGCCGCTGACCGAGGCGGACCGGTCCTCGATGGCCCTGCAGGCCCTGCAGAACCAGCGCCGCGACGAGCAGAACGTGACGGTGTCGTTCAACGACCGGCCGCGCCGCGAGCGGGCCGATCCGCAAACCCCGCGGACACCCGCCCAGATCTCGCCTCCGGCCGACCCCGCCGGGCCGGACCCCCACGGGTCGTGATCCCACGGTCTGTTTACCCGCGGCCGCGGTGGGAAGTGCAGGTAGGCCAGGCGCCGCCGGATTTCACCGGCGGCGTCTTGAGGTGTCGGCTGCGCGCCGGACCGGAGTGCACAAGATCCCTGATTTTTCCCGAACGGCGCTGCTCCCAGCCCTGCGCCGAGCCCCGGGCTCGATCGGTGCTTACGCCCGGCCGGCAGCCAGTATTGTCTAGCCAGCGTGGCCGGGTGGCCGGCCGGATCCACCCCGGCCGGGTACGGTCCGGGATACGGAGACGAGGGAGATGGTCGTGGCGGTTTCCGCAGGCTCAGCGGCGGAACTGCACTCTGCCTGGCTCGTGGACCCGGAGACGCTACTGCTGGTCGAGGACGATCCCGCGGACATGGTCCTGGTAGAAGAACTGCTCGCCGACAGCGGCGTCCGCACCACCCTGGTGTGGGCGCGCACGCTGGCCGAGGCCAAGGAGCGGCTGCGCCGCGACGGCGTCCCCGGCTGCATCCTGCTGGACCTGCACCTGCCCGACGCCCGCGGGCTGGAAGTCGTCTCGCAGGTACTGGCCGTGGCCCCGGCGGCGCCGATCGTCGTGCTGACCGGCCTGGCCGAGGAAAACGCCGGGCTCGCGGCGGTCGCGGCCGGGGCGCAGGACTACCTGATCAAGGGCCAGGCGGCGCCGCACGCCTTCGGCCGGGCGATCCGCTACGCGGCCCAGCGCAAGCAGGTTGCCCAGGCGACCGCCGCGCTGCAGGTCAGCGAGGTTCGGGCCGAGGAGAACGCGCGGCTGGAGCGCGGGCTGCTGCCCACCCCGCTGCTGCGCACCGACGCGATGGAGGTCGTGGCCCGGTACCGGCCCGGACGCGAGCAGTCGCTGCTCGGCGGCGACTTCTACGACGTGGTCGAGGCTCCCGACGGCACCGTACACGCCATGGTCGGCGACGTCGCCGGGCACGGTCCCGCCGAGGCGGCCACGGGGGTTTGCCTGCGGGTGGCCTGGCGGTCGCTGGTCCTGGCCGGAACCCCCACGCCGGCGCTGATCAGCCTGCTCGAGCAGATGCTCGTGGCCGAGCGGGAAGGCGACCGCGTCTTCGCCACGCTCAGCTACCTGGCCTTCACGCCTGACCGCCGCCAGGTGCGGATCCTGCGCGCCGGTCACCCCGGCGTGCTGCGGCGCGCGGGCGGCCGTGTTGACCTGGTCGAGGGCGAGGTCGGGCCGGCGCTGGGCCTGGTGACCGGTCACGGCTGGCAGGACGAGGAGATGCCGCTGCCCCCGGGAGCGAGCGTGATGCTGTTCACCGACGGCCTGTTCGAGGGGCGTACCGGGCCGGGCAGCGAGCGGCTGGGCGAGGAGGGCCTGCTGGCCATGGCGCGGGAGCTGGGCGACAGGCCGGCGGCCGCGTTCGTGGACGGCCTGATCGAGCAGATCGAGACCGCGACGGCGCCGTACGGCGGCCTGGCTGACGATGTCGCCGTCGTGCACCTGCGCTGGCGGCCACGCGCGAGCGCCATGGCGAGCGCGTGACCACGCCCGAGCGATCCACTCGCCCGTCCGGTCGGCCCGGGCTCAAGGCCCGACGGCCCACGCTCACGGCCCGGCGTCCGGCCGGCCCGCCGGGCCGCCCCGTGCTCAGCGTGCAAGGCTGGTTCCGGGTGGTTTTCGCGGTGCTCGCGGTGCTGGCGGTGGCCGCGGTCGTGGCCGTGGTCAGCCTGCTCGCAGCCGGCCGGCAGGCGTCCGGCGACCTGGAGAACGACATCCTGCCCGCCCAGGCCCAGGCCTACCGCCTGCAGGGCGCGCTGCTGGACCAGGAGACGGGGGTCCGGGGCTTCGGGATCACCGGCAGCCGGGATTTCCTCCGGCCGTATGCGGCCGGGCTGGCGACCGAGGCGGCCGCGGCCGCGCGACTGCACCAGCTGGTCGGCGACGACCCGCAGCAGGCCGCCGACCTGACCCGGCTGCAGGCGGCGGCGGAATCCTGGCGCCGGTCCTACGCGCGCCCGCTGATCGCCCGGGCCAGTCACGGCCCGCTGGGCGGCAAGGACCTGACCCTGCTGGACCAGAGCAAGCGGTCCTTCGACCACTTGCGGGTACTGTCCGCCGCGCAGAACGCGCACCTGGCGACCGCCGCGGCACGAGACAGCGCCCGGGTGCGTCGCATCCGCAGCATCGATAACTGGGTCCTCGCCGTCGTCGTGGCCGCGTTCGTGCTGGCCGCCGCGGCGTTGATGCTGATCCTGCGCCGTGCCGTGGTCCAGCCGCTGGGCCGGCTTCGGGACGCCACCCGGCAGGTGGTGGACGGCGACTTCGACCATCGCATCGAGGTGACGGGCCCGGCCGACCTGCGGGCGGTGGCCTCCGATGTCGAGGCGATGCGTAGCGAGCTGGTGGCGGCCCTGGAAGAGGCCCGGGCCTCCCAGGCGGAGCTGCTGCGCTCCAATGCCGAGCTCGAGCAGTTCGCGTATGTGGCCTCGCACGACCTACAGGAGCCGCTGCGCAAGGTGGCCTCGTTCTGCCAGCTACTGGAGAAACGCTACGGCGACCAGCTCGACGAGCGCGGCCGGCAGTACATCGACTTCGCCGTGGACGGGGCGAAGCGGCTGCAGATCCTGATCAATGACCTGCTGACGTTCTCCCGCGTGGGCCGGGCCGATCAGGCCCGGGTCCGGCTGACGCTCGACGCGCCGCTGGATACCGCGATCACGGCGCTGCAGGCCGCCATCGAGGAATCCTCCGCGGTCATCGAGCGTCCCGGGCCGCTGCCCGAGGTGCTGGGCGACGCCACGCTGGTGGCCATGCTCTGGCAGAACCTCATCGGCAACGGGATCAAGTTCCGGGCGCCGGACCGGAGCCCGCAGATTCGGATCACGGCCTCCGAGCCGTCGGAAGACATGTGGCAGTTCTGCGTCGAGGACAACGGCATCGGGATCCCGCACGAGTTCGCGGACAAGATATTCGTCATCTTCCAGCGGCTGCACGCCCGGGACGCGTATCCGGGGACGGGGATCGGCCTGGCGATCTGCAAGCGCATCGTCGAGCATCACGGCGGCCAGATCCATCTCGATCCCGGCTACACGGGGGGAACCCGGATCTGCTTCACCCTGCCCCGGATCGGTCCGGCCGAGCCGGACCGGGCGGGAGAGAACTCAGACACCGCAAGCGCCAGCACCGAAGGGATCCGCGCATGACCACCCCGCTGCAGCCCATCGAGGTCCTGCTCGTCGAGGACGACCCCGGCGACGAGCTGATGACCCGTGAGGCGTTCGAGGAGAACCGGATAGGCAACCGGCTGCACGTGGCGCGCGACGGCGAGGAAGCGCTGGACTTTCTCTACCAGCGCGGCGAGCACGCCGAGGCTCCCCGGATGGACCTGATCCTGCTCGACCTCAACCTGCCCAAGTACGACGGGCGCCAGGTCCTGGAGCAGATCAGGTCCGATCCCGAGCTCACCCACACGCCGGTGGTGATCTTGACCACTTCCTCCTCCGAGGAGGACATCATGCGCAGCTACAAGCTGCACGCCAACGCGTTCGTGACCAAGCCGGTCGACGTCAACCGGTTCATCGCCGCGGTCCGGCAGATCGACGACTTCTTCCTGACCGTCGTCCGGCTGCCGCGGCCCTAGCCGTGACGAAGCTGCCCCCGGCCGGCGCGGCCGGGGGCAGCTTCGCGGTTGGCTGCGGTCAGGCCAGCGCTGCCACCAGGTCTCCGGCCGCCTCCGGCTCCGGCTCCCGCTCGGGTTGGTCGGCTTGCGCGACCGCGGCGCTGGACGGCAGGCACCGCTCATAGGCGGCCGCGGTCTCCCGGGCGATGCGATCCCACGAGTACCTGGCGCCGGCCCGGTCGGCGGCCGCGATCCCGAACGCCTCCAGCCGCATCGGGGCGGCGAGCAGCCGGCGCACCCGCTGGGCGAGCAGACCGGGTCGGCCGGGCGCCACCAGCAGGCCCGTGGTCTCGTCCAGCACGGCGTCGCGGTTGCTGCCCACCGCGGACACGGCCACCGGGGTACCACAGGCCATCGCCGCGAGCGTGATCACGCCGTACGGGTCATACGGCGCCGCGCTCACCAGCAGATCCGCGGAACGGAGCAGCGCCGGCAGGTCAGCCGGGCTGACCTCGCCGGTGAACGACAGCCGAGTGTGCACTCCCAGGCTCCGGGCCAGCCGCATGAGATCGCGGTAGACCTTCTGGTTGCGCAGCTGCATCTGCGGCGGGCCGCCGGCGATCATCAGGTCGGCCTCAGGCACACCGGACAGCATGCGCACCAGGACCTCCAGGCCCTGGCCGCCGACCAGCGGCGCCACCGCGAGCAGCCGCGGCCGCGGTCCGCGGTCGGCCACCGGGCCGTCGGGCGAGAACCGATCGGTATCCACGCCGGCCGGCACCACCGTGAGAGCGGCCCGGGGCACTCCCATCCGGATGAATTCGGATGCCTGGGCCGAGGTACCGGCCAGGACGGCGTCGGCGCTGCGGGCGATGCAGGTCTCCAGGCGAATCCGCGCGGCGCCGCCGGCCACAGGCATCCGGTGACGCTGTTCGGTGACGGCGAGCGAGCCGAAGGACTGCACGACGCGGACGTCCCGCTCACGCGCGGCGGCCAGGGCGGCCAGCCCGCTGGTCCAGGAGTGGGCGTGGGCGACATCGGGGCGGGCCCGGTTCCAGCGCCCGGCCAGCTTGTCCCCGAACTCGCTGACGTGCTTGGTGAGCTTGTCCTCGCTCAACGGTGTCGGCGGACCCGCGGTCAGGTGCTCGACCGTTACCCCGCGGGCCAGGATGGCGCTGCCGGGAAGATCACGCGAGTCTTTGCGGGCGTAGATCGTGGTGCGGTGGCCCTGCTCAGCCAGCGCCCGGGCCAGCGAGGTCATCGCCGCGGCCTGGGCTCCGGTGCCGGCGCCCGGTGCGGTGCTAAGCGGACTGCCGTGCTGTGCGACGAGGGCGATCCTCATCACATTGCCTCCTCAGTGCTAGCCAGCTCGGCGTAACCAGGAGGGCGTGAGGAGCCTGTCAGCTCATCCGGTGACCTAATGCAAAAAGGCACACCCTCCGTTACGCCATAGCGGCGTAAGGGGTGTGCCTGCGTCATAAGCACCCGTTGCGACCACCATAGCGGGTGCCGCCCGGCTACTCAAGCCGAAGCCCGCTTCCGGCCCGGTCTTCGCGGCTTGAGAGGACGCATCGTTGCTGGTGGCGGGGGTCAGGGCCGTTGTTCTGCGCAAAGCACAGCGTGGCGGCAGACGACTGCCGCCACGCTGTTGGTTATCGCGAATTCGGCCCTGAGGACCCGATTGCGCCCCGCTACCACCTGTACCAGCGACGACGCCTCGAACCCGCCCCTTCGGCGGCGTGGACGAAGAAGCCGACCAGCCAGATGATCAGCACCACGAGCGCCACCCACCACAGGATGTGAATGGCGAAGCCCAGACCGCCCAGCAGGAGAGCGAGCAGCAGGACCGCCAGGATGAGCAACATCGCAAGCTCCTTTCGCTTGTGCGCTGTCTCTACTGCCCATCCGGCGAAAGTTAAACAACCGGTAATCCCGGCCTGCGCACTGGCCGGTCAGAGCCCCGAACGGCGCATGTGCAACCGGACGGTGGTGCCGGCCTGCCCGGACCTCAGTTCCACCAAGTCGCACACCTGATTCACCAGCCACAGGCCGTGACCGGGCTCGGCCGCGGGCCGGCGCCTGCGCCCGGCCAGCGGATCGGTGATCCAGCCCGCATCCTCCACCTGGCACAGGATCTCGAGCCGGGTGTGCCAGACGCGTACCGTACCGCCACCGCTGGTGTGCCGCAGGGTGTTGGCGGCCAGCTCGCTGGCGGCCAGGACCAGGCTGGCGGTGCGGTCGTCGGACAGCCCGTTGCGCCCGGCGTAGTCCTCCACCAGCCGCCGCATCGGCCGCAGATCGCTGAGATAGCTGATGACCTCCGCGCCAGTCGGCGGAGCCGGCAGCGGGCCCTCGAAGGCGAGCGCCCTGCCGTCCGCGCCGGCGTAGTTGGCGCTGGCCTGCTCCCGCCCGTCGGTGAGTATCTCGGGGTGGGTGCGCCGGACCGTGCCGGTGACCGAGTCTGCCAGCCCGTCGGCGGCATACAGGCACAAGATGGTCGCCGCCGCGCCGGCGAAGGCGAAGTTGATCAGAGCCTCGTGCCTGCCGACCTCGTATCGCTCCTCGGCCGAACGTCCCGGCCAGACCGGCTCCTCGATGAAACGGATCCGCCGCCCGGGATGCTCATCGATGAATGACCTGACCACCGGTATGATCCGCGCCGGATTGCGGCCTGTCTCGGCCATGTCGGCGTAGGCCATGTACCGGGAGTCCTGGTGCAACTGCTCGCCCACCAGGCGTCCTTTGCTTCCCGGGACGGCGATGAAGACCGGCTCGGACCTGGTCAGCCCGTCGTGGGCGAAACTCGCCACGCACGCCAGAAATTCGCGCTGGTCACGATAGAACAGCGCGTGATGGCTCAAGCCATCACCAGCCGCCGCCACCACCCCCTCGTTCATCATCGGTCCTCGGCTCGCTCATTCCGCAGATCGGCACGCCGCGCGGCCCGGCTTTACGGCCGGCAAACAATCACTCCCGAAGCTAGGTTCCCTCAGAATCGGCAGTCATGCGCCCGGGATGCGCCCACAATGGGTACTCATACCATTGAGGCCCGCTAATCTTCCTGCTTTGACCGACACCCCGGGAGCGTGAGTTGGAAGGACTTGAGCTCTCGTCTGAGCACCGAGGCGACAGCCTGATCGTCGTGATCCGCGGAGATCTTGATGTCGTGACGGGGCGTGAGTTCGACGAGTACCTGACGGTGGCCCGGCGGGACCACGATCGCATCGTGCTCGACCTGAGCGCCGTTGACTTCATGGACACCAGCGCGCTGGCCGTCATCGTCGGCCACTGGAAGGGCCTGGTGGCCGCGGGAGGCACGCTCGCTCTCGCGGGCCCGAGGTATCGCTATACCAAGTCACTGTGGATCACCGGGCTGGCTGACCGGCTTCCGCTCTATGACACCGTGGACAAGGCGGTGGCCGCCGGACAGGGTGACGCGGATGCCGAGTCCGAGCCCGGGGACGAGCGCGACGCGGATCCGACCCGGCCCGGCCCGCGGCGCAAACAGTCATCGGCCTGAGAGGGGTGACGATGCCCGGTTCGGATCTGGCGCGCGAGACCGCCGAACTGCTGAGCGTCGCGCGGGCCTCCGAGCCGCGGTCGCTGAACCAGTTGGTGGTTCTGGCCACGCGTCAGGTGCGGGCCTGCTCCGGGGCCACGGCGGGCATCTGGCGGGCCGGAGAGCTGGTGGCGCTGGTAGCCAGCCATCCCGATCTCCCTGAACTGGCGGACGTGCAGCTCAGCTCGGGCCGAGGGCCGGTACTCGAGGCCCTGGCCGGCGGCGGGCCGGTGGTTTGCCCCGACACGCTGGACGAGTCCCGCTGGCCGGAGTACGCGGCCGCGGCGCTGCGCCGCGGGATACGCTGCTCGTTCACCCTGGCCTCCCGGCCCGGCCCCGAGGCCGTCACGCTGTCGCTGTATGGTGCCCGGCCCCGGCTGCTCCAGTCGGGGCAGCTCGAGCTGGCCGAGCTGTTCATGGCCTTCGGCGACACGGTCGTGGGCAACGCGGCCGACTACGGCGACGCCCAGCGGACCGCGCGGCAACTGCAGGCCGCGGCCGACTCGCGGTCGGTCGTGGATCAGGCGAAGGGCATGCTGATGCAGGCATCCGGCTGTACGGCCGATGAGGCCCTGCAGTGGCTGCGGCGGGCCTCGCAGGAACGCAACGTGAGAGTGGCCGATCTCGCCCAGGCGGTCGTTGAGTCGGGTGGGACCAACGGCTTGAAGTCATCGCCGGCCAGGTGATCGTCCGAACACCCATCGGGGCCCGCGCGGATAGGCTTGCTGATCGTGGGGGCTCCGCGAGTTAGCCCGCCGGCCGGCGTGCAGAGCCCCAGGCGTTGCGAGACAAGGTCGTGATGGAGCACCCCTCAAGTCCGGTAGTTCCGGAAGGCGAAATCGCCGCCCTGAGAGCGCGGGGTGAAGCGCTCCGCCAGGCCGCCACGCTCAAGGGAGCGCAGCTGCGGCCGCTGTTCGAGGCTGCGCTCACCGAGCTTGATGCGGCGCTCGACGCGCTGGATGCGGCGACTGATGCCCGGCCCGGAGACGGGAAGAGCGCCTCCGCGGGCGCGGCCCACGCCGAGAGGCGGTTCCTGCACGCGGTATTTCAGCAGGCGCCTGTGCCGTTGTTCCTGCTCAGCCTGGACGGCACGGTCCGGCGGGTCAACGGGGCGGCCGGTGCCCTGCTCGGGTCGGGACCCGGCTACGCGACCGGCAAGCTGTTCACGGCGTTCGTGGATCTGCCGTCCCGGGCCGCGGCTGCGACCCAGCTCGCGGCCACCGTCCGCACCGGCGATACCCAGCAGCTGCGCTGTCGCCTGCTCGCTGCGAAGGGTGAGGTCGACTGCACCCTCACCATGCGGCCGGTGCGCAGCCGGGGAGACGCGGACCAGCTGATCGTGGCCGCCGGGCCGCGCGGGCCGGTTCCCGGCCAGGCCGCGCGGGCCCAGCCGGAATCCGTGCCGGACGGCGATCAGGACGCGGCCGCGATCCAGGCGCTGACCAGGCGGCTTGATCTGGTGATCGCGGCGACCAGGATTCTGCTGGAGAACGTCACCTACAGCGAGCAGGTGGCGATGCGGCAGTACGCACGACTGCTGTCCAGGGAGCTGAGCGCCTGGGTCATCATCGACATCGACCGGGGTCAGGGGCTGCGCCGGCAGATGGTGTCCGGGCCAGGGGGCCAGCGAGCCGAGGAGGAGCTGGCCAGGACCACCGCCGCGGTCGATCCGCAGCCAGGCTCAGTCCCGCTGGAGGTGCACGAGTCGGGCAGCGGGCTGCTGGTGGCGCACGCCGAGGATGCCGGCGCGCTGGGGAAGGGGCCCGACGGCGTCCCGCTGCTGATGAATCTCGGCGCGACATCACTGCTGTGCGTTCCGCTGTCCGACGGGGAGCGTAGCTACGGCGTGCTGACCCTGGCCAGGCAGGCGGGCCAGGGGCCCTTTGTCATGGCCGATGTCGGCCTGGTCGAGGAACTGGGCGAGCAACTGGCCCTGGCGATCAGGATCGACAGGCTGTTCCGGCGCCGCAGCGACGTGGCTGACGCGCTGCAGGCCAGCTTGCTGCCCAGGCAGGTCAGGCAGATTCCCGGCGCCGAGATCGCGGCCGCCCACATCCCCGCCACGTCCGACGCCGAAGTCGGCGGGGATTTCTACGACGTATATCCGGCCCGTCGCGGCTGGGGGATCGCCGTCGGGGACGTGTGCGGCAAGGGCGAAGACGCCGCGGCCGTCACCGCGGCGGCCCGGCACTCGATCCGGGCGTTCGCGCACATGGATGCCGCCCCGGCGGCCGTGCTCCGGGGCACGAACGAGATCATGCTGGCCGAGGAGTTCGGCGGCCGGTTCGTCACCGCGGCCGTCGCCTACCTGGAGTGGCGAGACCACGCGCTGCACGTCTCGGTGGGCAGCGCGGGACACCCGGCGATCCTGTTGATCAGGCCTGACGGGCGCGTCCGGACGCTAAAGGGCGGGGGATTCCCGCTCGGGATCTTCCCCGACGCCGAGCCCGCGGTCCAGCAGCTCACCATCGAACCCGGAGATGTGCTGTTCCTGTACACCGACGGGCTGACCAGCGCGTGCGGCCCGGACATGAGCTCTTTCGAGGACCGGCTCGTCGACGAGCTGGCCGCGCTGGCCGGACAGGCGCCGGCCGCACTGGTGTCCCGGGTCCAGGAGGTGGTCACGGAATTCTGCCGGAACGTGCTCCGCGATGACCTGACCATGCTGGCCATTCAGGCCGGCCAGCCCGGCACCTGACCGCAGAGCCTGCTCCTAGGCCAGCACCGACCGCGCCGCTCCGAACCCGGCCGGGACGACCAGAACCGGGCAGGGCGCCTTGCGCAGCACGTACTGACTCACCGTGCCCAGCAGCATGGACGTGCTTCCGCGGGTAGGCAGGACGATGAGCTGGGCATTGACCTTGTTCGCCGTCTCGACGATCTTCCGGCCGGCCAGGCCGAGGATCGCGCGGACCTCCACCCTGTCGGCCTGTTCACCCAGCACGTCACGCACCGACTGGCGCAAGCTCATCTCGGTGTCGATCCGCTCGTCTTCGGCCGTACGCAGGCTGAACAGCGGCCGCGCCGCAGGTGCGCCCAGGCTGGCCTCGCCGCTGTAGGCCTGCACCGCGATGAGCGGTGCGCCGCGATACCGCGCCTCCCGCGCCGCCAGGGCGATCGCCGCCCGTGATGCGCCCGAGCCGTCCACCCCCACCACCACGGCCTTCGCTCCGGGCGCACCTCCGTCAGTGCCCGGCTGGCTGCCGTCCGGCGGACTCGCGGCCGCCCCGGGTCCAGCTGGCTGCGACATGACTCCTCCTCTCGGCATGGCACGTGCCCTCACCGTCCCGGTCAGGATGCGGCTTCGACTGCCCCGAACGAATGTGGCCAAACGCACCCGACGTGTTCCGCGGGGTGTTCGAGGCCTGCTCGAACGGGTAGATGAGCGGCAACCGGCGACCGCGAGCCTGCTGCGCGACCGCCGGTGAGCGGAGGGAGTGGATCAATGACGTCGCCGAGCGATGCCGATCAGCCGGCCCAGCCGACCGGGACCGCCCAGCAGACCGGGGAAGCCCACCAGACCGGATCGGTCCCGCAGACCGCGGCCGCCCAGCAGGCGGCCGGGCCGCCACGGCACCGGGCGCTGCGTCGCACCCGGATGGGCGGGGTGTGGGTCGGGCTGGCGCTGTCGGCCGTCGTCCTGCTCCTGCTGCTCATCTTCATCCTGGAGAACGGGCAGCGCGTGGACATCGCCTACTTCGGCGCGCACGGCCATCTGCCGCTCGGCGTGGCCCTGCTGCTGGCCGCGGTGGCCGGGGCGTTGCTGGTGGTCATCCCCGGCACGGTGCGGATCGTGCAGCTGCGCAGGACCGCGCGGCGGCACCACGCTGCCGCCCAGCAGGCTGCCGCCCAGCAGGCCAGCCCCGCGCCCCCGGCCACCAGGGATCAGCCATCCGGTGGCGCGCCGTAGCGGCCTGCCGGATGCTCGCTCCGAATCTAGCCGAGGTCATCCGCGTCCCGCTCGCCCGGAGTCATCGCGGAGCGGACCGTCGGATCGGGGTCGATGCTGGGGCTGGTCGGCAGGTCGGGCTCGGGCGCTTCGATAGCGGGGTTGGTGACGACATAAGGCGGATAGGTGGTTTCCTGCGTTTCCACGATCGTGCCGTTGCGCGACCGTCGGGTGTGCCGCTGCACCATTCGGCGGTTGAGCCAGGCGCGGCTGCGGCGCGGCAGGAGCAACGCCGCGAGCCCGGTGAGCATGAACACGACACCGGCGATGTGCAGGTTGAAGACCGAGGTGTTCGCCGTGACGGCGAACGTCAGTATCGCGCCGATGGCCAGCAAGGTGAGTCCAGTGCCGGTTCTCATGGTCGCCCCTTTATGGTGATTTCATGTCGCCCGGCGACGGCCGGTAACTCCGACCTCAGGGCGCCGGGCAGGCGGGGAACGTCTTCGCGTTCGTCCTCGTCTTCGCCTGCGGCGAGGCAGCGCCGGAGGTAGGCGAGAGCGCGAGCCAGCAGCCGTGACACGTGCATCTGGGAGATGCCGAGCCGTTCCCCGATCTCGGCCTGGGTCAGGTTGCCGTAGAAGCGAAGCAGCAGGATGCGCTGTTCGCGGGCCGGCAGCTCCTTCCAGTGCGCGGTCACGGCCTCCATGTCGACCGTGTGCTCGACCTCATCGTCTTCGGCGCCGAGTACGTCGGCGAGTTCGCTGCTGTCATCGCGTTCGGACAGCGGCGCATCGAGCGAGTAGACGTGGAATATCACGTCCGCGCGGCGGGCTTCGAGCAGTTCGCGCTCGGTGACAGCCAGGTAGCGCGCGAGCTCGGCGTCCGACGGGTCGCGGCCCAGCCGCTGGGTGAGCACCTCCGTCGCCGCCCTGGTCTCCAGCAGCAGCTCCTGGGCGGCCCGACGGACATGCACCTGCCAGCGCTTGTCGCGGAAGTGCCGCTTGATCTCGCCCGTGATGCACGGCTGCGCGTAGGCCGAGAGGTTGGTGCCCACCTCAGGGTCGAAGTTGTTGATCGCCTTGAGCAAGCCCACGTACCCGACCTGCATCAGGTCTTCGGTCGGCTCGGGGCTGTCCATGTACCGGCGGACGCACGACCGCACGAGCTTCTTGTAGCGACCCACCAGGACATCACACGCCGCTGCGCGGCGCGGGCTCTGCTGCGGCAGCGCGCGCATGACCCTGAGCAACTCGAGGTCGTCGAGGTGGTCAAGCGGTTCCGCCGCATGCAGCGAGGTCACCTGCGTTGCCGTTGTCCCCATTGCCATCTCCCGCTACTGCCGGTCGTGGTCACTGACGCGGGAGTCGTGCCCGCTGTCAGGGAAATAAACATGCAATTTCGCGCGGTGCCGGCCAGCGCAGGTGACGGGCCCGAAGCCGGGGACGAATCGTCAGACGATCCGCTACCCGCCCCGGGCGGACACGCGGCCGGCCTCGGCCGCGCGGCAGGAAGACGCGGTCCAGAGCGGTGGCGGGAATGCCCGCGACTGGGTCCGGGCGCGAGCCACGGCCGCTCGGGTGCAGCTCACCGCGGCGCGGCCATGACCCAGGATGAACGGCACGCTGATCAGTACCCCGGCCATGGCCGGGATGACCGCGATCGCGGCCACGCGGCGGGTGATCCCGCCCACCCTGCGGCCGAAGGCCGACACTACCCAGCGCAGCGGCCCGCGCCTTATCCGTTCCACTCGCGGCATCTCTTCGCCCTGGGTGAGCCGGGTGAACATCGTGAACCTGGCCACCAGGCGCGGATCGGAGCGGCGCAGGGCCCGGCGTATCTCGGTCAGTATTCGATGCTGGCGTCGGGTGGTGATGATCATCGGCCGTTTTCTCTCACCCGGCCTCGCTACCCGAGCGCGCGGGATTCATCCGATTGCTGGCGATTTCGATCCAGGCTATACGAGTAACTCACCGCTTCGTGGGCAGGCGGAGGGCTGCGATCCCGTGCAGACCCGGAGTCTGGGAAGGTCCGAGGTGAAGATGCAGACGTCGGTGATGAGTTACCCGCGGCAGGATGGCTGGGAAGCGCGGGGAGCCTGCAAGCACAGCGACCCCGAGCTGTTCTTCCCGGTCGCGGCGCGCGGTCCCGCACTCCGGCAACTGGCCAGGGCCAAGAAGGTGTGCGAGCGCTGCCCGGTTCGCGTCCAGTGCCTGGAATACGCGCTGCAGAGCGGTCAGAGCTTCGGCGTGTGGGGCGGGGCCAGCGAGGAGGAGCGGCGCCTGATGCGCCGTCGGCAGCTCCGCCGGCGCCGGGCTGCCGCCCTGGTCGGCTAGCCGCAGGACACAGGCATGGAGGGCCGTACCGGAGGCCTGGTTCGGCGGCACGCTGGCCTGGCTCGATTGGCCGGCGCTGCACATTATTGAGCTACTCGGTAACAGGAACCGTTTCTCGACCCTGTTTAATCTTTCCTGGCGATACCTCACCTTGGCTCACGACGGCGGCTCATCGTCGGCGACGATCCACCCGAGGAGGGTTAACCAGGATGACGTGCCCGGACTGGGTGGACCCGCAGCTGGCCACCCTGACTAAAGACAGGTTCTCCGATCCCGCGTGGATCTTCGAGCGCAAACTCGACGGCGAGCGCTGCCTGGCCTTCTGCGCTGGCGGCGAGGTACGGCTGCTGACCCGCAATAAGAAACGGGCCAACGCCGCCTACCCCGAGCTGGCCGAGGCGCTGGCCAGCCAGTCGGCCGGCGACTGCGTGGCGGACGGCGAGGTGGTCAGTTTCGTCGGCGACGTCACGAGCTTCGAACGGCTGCAGCAGCGGATCCACGTCGCCAGGCCCTCAGCGGAGCTGCGGGCCCGCGTTCCGGTCTTCTACTACCTGTTCGACATCATGTGCTCCGCAGGCACAGACGTACGGCAGCGCCCGCTGCGCGAGCGCAAGGAACTGCTGCGCAAGCAGTTCTCGTTCACCGGTCCGCTGCGGTTCACCGAGCATCGCAGCCCCGACGGCGTGGCCTACTTCAAGCAGGCCTGCCAGGACCGCTGGGAGGGACTCATCGCCAAGCGGGCCGACGCTCCCTACCGGTCCGGCCGGTCCCGGGACTGGCTGAAGTTCAAGTGTGAGGGCGGCCAGGAATTCGTCATCGGCGGTTACACCGACCCGCGCGGCTCGCGCACCGGATTCGGCGCGCTGCTGCTCGGCTACTACGACACCGACGGCCGGCTGGTCTATGCGGGCAAGGTGGGCACCGGCTTCGACCAGCGACTGCTGGACAGCCTGCACGAGCAGATGCTCCGCATCGAGCGTGACCAGCCTGCGTTCGATCGCGGCAAGCTGCCCCGGTCCGGGGTGCACTGGGTCAAGCCGCGCCTGGTCGGGGAGGTCGGATTCTCCGAGTGGACCGACGACGGCCTGCTCCGGCATCCCAGGTTCCAGGGCCTGCGGCGGGACAAGTCGGCGGCCGAAGTGGTGCGGGAGGGCCCGTGAGGCGGCGAACAACACGATGACGGCGAATGCCATCACCGTCGGCGGGATCAGTGTTGACCTGTCCAACACCGGCAAGGTCCTGTTCCCCGACGACGGTGTCACCAAGGGCGACCTGATCGAGTACTACCGGGACATGGCCGGGCGCATGCTGCCCTACTTCCGGGACCGGCCGGTGACGATGATGCGCTATCCCGACGGCATCACCGGCCCGCGGATCGTGCAGAAGAACGTCCCGGATTACTTCCCCGGCTGGGCGAGCCGGACCGAGGTGAAGAAGGAGAGCGGCACGGTCCGGCACGTGCTCATCGACAAGGCGGCCACCCTCGTCTACCTGGCCAACCAGGCCTGCATCGAGCTGCACGTGTTCCTCAGCCGCACCGACCGCCTGGACTGTCCGGATCAGCTCGTGGTCGACCTCGACCCGCCGGGCTCCAGTGAGTTCGACCAGGCCAGGCGCTGTGCGTTGTGGCTGCGCAGCCTGCTGGAGGACGAACTCGGCCTGACCAGCTACGTCAAGACCACCGGAGGTCACGGGCTGCACGTGCACGTCCCGCTGAACCGCCGCGAGGGCTTCGACGACGTCCGCGCATTCGCCCGCGCCGCAGCCTCCGTGGTCGCCGCCAGGCACCCGGATGCCATCACCGTCGAGCAGCGCAAGGACAAGCGCGGCGGCCGGGTGTACGCCGACGTCATGCGCGATGCCTACGCGCAGACCGTCGTCGCGCCGTACGTCGTGCGCGGCCGGCCCCACGCGCTGGTGGCCACCCCGCTGCACTGGGACGAGGTGGCGGACACCCGGCTGACGCCGGATCGGTTCTCCATCCGCACCGTGGCCCGGCGGCTTGACGACACCGCCGACCCGTGGGCGGACATGTCCCGGCGGCGCTACGGGCTGGCCGGACCGCGGCGCCGCCTCGCCCAGATCAACGCGGCAGGCGCTGGTGAGTGAGCCGACCCGGCCCCGTGTGCTCGTCACCAACGACGACGGCGTGGCCAGTGAAGGCCTGTGGCATCTCGCGGCGGCCGCGGCCGCGGCGGGCCTGGATCCGGTCATCGCGGCGCCGGCCGGCGAAGCCTCGGGCAGCGGGTCGGCGCTGTCCGGCGTCTGGGACGGCAGCCGGATCGAGATCGAGCGCACCGAACTGCCCGGCGTGGCCGCCTCGATCGCGGCGTACGCGGTCCGCGCCACGCCCGCCTTCATAGCCTTCGCGGCGACCCGAGACGCGTTCGGCTTCCGGCCGCGGCTGGTGCTGTCCGGGATCAACAACGGGCCGAACCTCGGCCTGGGCGTCATGCACTCGGGCACGGTCGGCGCCGCGCTGACCGCGGCGGCGCACGGCGTGCCAGCCGCGGCGTTTTCGCTGGACACCAGGAACCTTGACGGCCGGCTCGACTGGTCGGCCGCCGCCGAGGTGGCCCGCCAGGTCATCGCCGTCCTGCTGGACGGGCCGGATCCGGGTGTGCTCAACGTCAACGTGCCCAGCATCTCGGCCGAACGGCTCCGCGGCATCCGCCGCGCCAGCCTGGCCGCGCCCGGCGTGGTCCAGGTGGCCATGGCCGGGCCGGGCGAAAACTACCTGCAGATCAGCGTGCCCGGCCCGCCCCGCGAACCCGAGCCCGGGTCGGACTCGGCGGTGCTAGCCGCCGGCTACGCCAGCGTGACCCCGCTGCGCGGGGTCAGCGAGGGCTCACCCGCCGGGCTGCCCTGGCCGGCGCCGGCCGCCACGGCGAGGGCTTAGAGCCTCATGGCGCCGGCCGGGACCACCAGCACCGGCGGGGATGAAGCCGGGGGGAATCACGGCCATGCCCTAGCGTGGCCAAGGTGGTGAGCCTGGACGCGGTCATCGTCGGCGCGGGACCGAACGGGCTGACCGCAGCCGTCACCCTGGCCAGCCAGGGGCTCGCGGTACGCGTGTACGAGGCGGCGGCGACGGTCGGCGGCGGTGCGCGCACCGAGGAACTCACGCTGCCCGGCTTCCGGCACGATCCGTGCTCAGCGGTGCACCCACTCGGCGCCGGGTCCCCGGTGCTGACCCGGCTGCCGCTGGCCCGTCACGGCCTGCGCTGGCTGCACCCCCCAGTGCCGCTGGCGCACCCGTTCCCGGACGGGTCGGCCGCCGTACTGGACCGCTCCGTGCGGCTGACCATGGCCAGCCTCGGCCAGGACGCGCACGCCTACCGCCTGCTGGTCGGCCCGTTCCGCGGTCGCTGGGACGAGCTTGCGGCCGACGTACTGCGCCCTCAGCTCAACGGCCGGCCCGCCCACCCCGTGCGGCTAGCCAAGTTCGGCCTGCGGTCGGCGCTGCCGACGGCGGCGCTGGCGGCCACGCTCCTGCGCGGAGCCCGGGCCCGGGCGCTGCTAGCCGGGCTGGCCGGGCACGCCATGGTGCCGCTGACCTCGGTCGCCACCTCCGGCATCGCGCTGCTGCTCGCGATCGCGGCGCACGAGGTGGGCTGGCCGTTCGCGGCCGGTGGCTCGCAGGCGATCTCGGATGCGCTGGCCGCGCACCTGACCGAGCTCGGCGGGGAGATCGTGACCGGCGCTCCGGTCCGGTCGTGGCCGGATCTCCCGAACGCGCGCGCCTTCATCTTCGACACCTCGCCGGCCATGCTCGCCGAGATCGCCGCGGACCAGCTGCCCCCGGGCTACGTCAGCCGGCTGGCCGGGTACCGGTACGGCCCAGGCGTGTTCAAGATCGACTATGCCCTGGCCGGGCCGATGCCGTGGACCGCGCGGGACGCGCGCAGGGCCGGCACGGTGCACCTGGGGCCCGGATACGGCGACATCGCCGCGTCGCTGCGCTCGGCCGGCAACGCGTCGGCGCCCGATCCGCCGTTCCTGATCGTGGCGCAGCCGTCGGTCGCCGACGCCTCGCGCGCGCCCGCGGGCCGGCACGCCCTCTGGGTATACGCGCACGTGCCGAACCGGTGGCCGGGCGACGCGACCGCGGCGATCGAGCGCCAGCTCGACCGGTTCGCGCCCGGATTCCGCGACCTCGTGCTGGGCCGCCGGGTAAGCCGGCCGGCCAGCATCGAGGAACGTAACCCCAACTACGTCGGCGGCGACATCGGCTGCGGCAGCTTCTCCGGCCTGCAGGCGGTGATCAGGCCGGTGCCGCGGCGGGTCCCGTACGCCACCCCGAATCCCGCGATCTACCTCTGCTCAGCGGCGACGCCGCCGGGCCCGGGGGGTGCACGGCGCCTGCGGCTATCACGCTGCGCTGAGCGTTCTGGAGCGTACGTTCGGCAGGAAATCCGATCCGGTGCTGGCCTGACCCCGCCTCGCGCAGACGGCCGGTAGGGATCAGGACCGCGGCAGCGTATAGCGCAGCAGCGCGCCGATGCCGCCCCGGGGCGGCGGCTCGTCCTTGTCCTCGGGTACGAACCAGAGCTCGGCGTCGGTGCAGGCCACGGCGCGGACGATCGCCGCGTCGGCCCGGTCCGTGGCGACGTGGTCGACCCCGCGCTCGCGCAGCTCGGCTTCGGACGCCGCGAGGTCCGCAGGCTCCGGCCCGATCCACGCGGTGGCCGTGGACGTGGGGTCATCGGCGACCAGCACGTCGGAGGCCAGTCCGTCCCGGACCGCCGCGATGGTCTCGGCCAGCCCCTCGGTCGCCGTCCCGTGCGGCAGCTGGTTGCGGAAGCTCTCCAGGCGCCGCCGCGCTTCCCGCTCGGTCCTGGCCCGAGCGCCCTGCTCGGCGGCCTCGGCCATCAGCTCCGAATCAACGGAGACTTCCCGGTCCACGATGACGGCACCGTCGCGCAGCGGCTTGTCGAGGTGTTCCAGCAGCAGCGTCCGGGCCCTGACGTCGCCGCCGACCACGATCAGCTCGGTCCCGGCCCGCCTGGCTTCCGCGGTGACCGCCGCCGCGAGCTGCTTGGCGTTCTCCTCCCATGCCTCTTCCGCCGAGCGCTCATAGCGGGCCTGTGACCACCCCCCGACCTTGGCCCTGTGTACCGGCCAGCCGGTGCCCTCGACGTGCTCCTTCGCGATCGCGTCGGCCGCGCGGACCACCATGATCTCGCCGCCTGCCCGGTCCGCCGCCACCCGCACCTGGGTGCCCTGCGGCGGATACTGCGCCAGCAGCGGCATCAGGTGCGGTAGCCGTGCGTAGCGGCTGATCTCGCGCCGCGGCGGATGCGGCAGCCGCGCGGTGAACATGACCGCACCCGACCGCGCGAACGCCGCCAGGCCCGGCTCCGCCCGGGCCGGGCCGATGACCACCTCGTCCAGCGCGTCCAGCGTGGCGGCGTCGGCTCCCTGCTCAGCGAGCTGGTCCCTGGCGGTCCGCCAGCGCAACGCGAGCAGGTCGGCGGTGTCGTCGGCCGTCTGGGAAGCATCCAGGTAAATCGAGGCACAATTACCCTCGCCCGCGTACAGCGGGCGCAGGAATCCCAGTTGCATCCCAGCCTCCGGACAATCGTGCCTTCCCCGGACCCTCGGTACCCTATCCGGTCCGGCATAACCCCGACCGGGACAATGCTGGCATGCCACGTCCCAACGATGAGATCGCCGCGCTGCTGGGTGAGTACGCCGAGCTCATCTCGATCACCGGCGGGGATGCGTTCAAGGCTCGCGTCTACTCCCGCGCGGCCCGCGCCATCAGGGGCTATTCCGCGGATGTCGCGCAGCTGGGCCCCGCCGAGCTGCGCCAGATCCCGGGCGTGGGCAAGTCGATCGCGGACAAGGTGACCGAGTACCTGAACACCGGGAGCATCAGGGTCGTCGAGGAGCTCCGGGCCGGCATACCGGCCGGCGTCCGGGAGATGACCGCGATCCCCGCTCTCGGGCCGAGCCGCGCCCTGCAGCTTCACGCCGAGCTGGGGATCGGGTCGGTGGAAGAGCTCACCGAGGCCATCAGGGCGGGCCGGCTCCGCGACGTGAAGGGTTTCGGCGCCAAAAGCGAGGAGCGGCTCCTGCGCGGCATCGAGTTGCTGCGGCAGTCGGGGGAGCGGGTGCTACTCAGCGTCGGGCTGGAGACCGCCGAGGATATCGTGGCGGCGCTGAGGGCGGTCCCCGGCTGCGTCCGCTGCACCTACGCGGGGTCGCTGCGGCGGATGCGGGAGACCGTCGGCGACATCGACATTCTCGCCGCCGTGGCCGCCGGACCCGAGGGCGGCGCGGCCGGTTCGAGCGCCCCGCTGATGGCGGCGCTGCGCGCGCTGCCCGGCGTGGCCGAGGTGATCGCGAGCGGAGACACGAAGACGTCCGTGCGCACGCAGCGTGGGCTGCAGGTGGATCTGCGCGTGGTCCCGGACGATTCCTGGGGTGCCGCGCTGCAGTACTTCACCGGGTCGCAGGCACACAACGTGCGGATCCGTGAGATCGCGGTCCGGCTGGGGCTCAGGCTGTCGGAGTACGGCCTGCTGCGGGTGGAGGACGGCGAGCGGATCGCGTCGCGGACCGAGGAGGAGATCTACCACGCGCTGGGCATGAGCTGGGTGCCGCCGTGCCTGCGTGAGGACGGCGGGGAGGTGGACGCGGCGCTGCGCGGCGAACTGCCCCGCCTGGTCGGCGAGCAGGACCTGCGCGGCGACCTGCACACGCACACCAACCTTACCGACGGCGTGTCCTCGCTGGAGGAGATGGTGGCCGCAGCGGCCGGACGCGGCTACGAGTATTACGCGGTCACCGACCACGCGCCTGACCTGGTCATGCATCGGATGACCGACGAGAAGATGCTCGCCCAGCGCGAGCAGGTCGCAGCTCTCGCCGCCGAGGTCGGCCCGGGCCTGACGCTGCTGCACGGCTCCGAGCTGAACATCGGGCCGGACGGCGGGGTGGACTGGCCGGGTGATTTCCTGGCCGGGTTCGACGTCTGCGTGGCCTCGGTGCATTCACACTTCGGCCAGCCCAGGGCGCAGATGACGCGCAGGTTCGTGCGGGCCTGCGAGAACCCGTATGTCAACGTGATCGGCCACCCGCTGACCAGGATCATCGGCCGGCGGGAGCCGGTGGACGTGGATCTGGATGAACTGTTCGCCGCGTGCGCCCGCACCGGTACCGCCCTGGAGATCAACGGCTCGCCGCATCGGCTCGACCTGCCGGCCGAGCACGTGCGGCGGGCCCGGCAGGCGGGGGTCAAGTTCGCCGTGGACAGCGACGCACACGCCACAGTCGAGCTCGGTTACCCCCGTTACGGGGCCGCGGTGGCCCGGCGCGGCTGGCTCACCACCGACGACGTCATCAACGCCTGGCCGCTGGAACGGCTGCGGGCCTTCCTGCGCAAGGGCCGGTAGGCGCGTCCCCGGGCCGGGTCAGTGGGCCCGGGCGGCGGCAGGCACGTCGTAACAGACGGCGGGCGGGCCGGTCTCGTCCACGGCCCGCTGGGTGAGGACGACGACGGTGAGATCCTGCGCGGGCACGTTCGACCACGCCGCGCCGCTCCCGCCCTCCCAGGTGTAGCAGCCGTCGTCGAGCACCGACAGCCCGTAGCCCCAGCCTCGGCCGGAGAGGAAGCTGAAGCCGGGCCAGACGTTCGCCCGCTGCGCCGCGGTGAGCTGGTCGCGGGTCATCTCGGCCACGACGGCCGGCGTCAGCACCGGGTCGCCGCCGCGCAGCAGCATCCGGCCGAACGCGACCACGTCATCGGCGCAGGACACCAGCCCGGCGCCGCCGTCGGGGAACAGCGGCGGACGCGACCACTGTCCGTCCGGCCGGTCGGTCACGGTGAGCCGGCCGTCGCGGCGCTCATACGCGGTGGCCAGCCGGGCGGTATCGGCCGCGCCGAATCCGGTGTCGGCCATGCCGAGCGGGCCGAGCAGCCGCTCGCGCAGCACATCCCCGAACGGGGCGCCGGCCGCCCGGGCGGCCAGCACGCCGAGCACCTGGGAACCGGAGTGGTACAGCCAGCGCTCGCCCGGCTGGGCCAGCAGCGGCAGCTCGCCCAGGCGCGCCAGCCAGGTGTCCGGGTCCGGCGTGGAGCCGGGCTGCGGCGGCCCGAAGGTGGCCAGCTCGCGCTCCGCGGCCGCGGTGACGATCGGCCACGGCTCGGGTGCGGTGAACATCGCCCCCTGCATGCCGAACCCCCAGGTGAACGTCAGCAGGTCGCGCACCGTGATCGGGCGCTGCGCCGGGACGGTCAGATCCAGCGGGCCGTCCGGGCGGCGCAGCACCCGGCGACCGGCCAGTTCCGGCGCCAGCTGGTCGATCGGCCCGTCCAGGTCCAGCAGGCCGTCCCCGGCCAGCGAGAGCACGACCGCCGCGGTCATCGGCTTGGTTATCGACGAAATCCGGAACAGCGTGTCCCGCCGCATGGGGGCCCCGCCCACCGCCATCGCGCCCGCCGCCGCCACGTGCACGGCGGGCCCGCGGGCCACGGCCGCGACGACGCCCGGCGCCTGACCTTCCGCCACGGCCTGTTCGACGATCCGGTCAATCTGGGCGAGCGCCGCCGGGTCGAACCCGTCTCGGTTGGTCACCCGGCCAGCCTACGGCCGGCGCCGCCTGCGCCCGGGCCGGCGAGCCGGTTCGCCGTTGCGGAGCAGTCCTCCGGGGTTGTTATCGTCGGGGCAGGAATGGGAACTACTCGCGGCATGGCGCTGTCGGGACAGTGGATCCGGCGGGCGCTACGGTGGGTCCGGCCTGCGCTGCGGTGGCTGGCCGGGCTGGTGCTGCTCGTCGTGCTGGCAGGCGCGTCGATCGCGCTCGCGCTGCTGGTGACGCCGATGCAGACGGTCACGGTGGCCGGGCAGGTGATCCAGGTGGGCGCGAGCACGCCCGACCTCAGCCTGTCCGGACCGGGCCAGGTCGACTTGTTCGGGCAGAACCTGCCGACCAACCTGAGGTTCACCGGACCGGTACGGCCGCGACTCCAGCTTTCCCAGATCAGCATCAACAGCGAGCTGACCACGTTCGTCGAGGGCGCCCGTCATGGCGACGCGAAGCGGGTACTCGGCGCCCGGCTCGCGGACGGGTGGAAGCGCTACTTCACCTGGGAGACGGTGATCACCGGCGCGGGCGCGCTGGTGTTGCTGGGGGCGGTAGCCGGCTGGCGTCGCCTGCCCCGCTCGGCCACGATCAAGCTCTTGGTGGCCGGGCTGGCCGTGACCGAGGCGCTCAACGTGGGCGCCATCATGGTCACGACTTACTCGGCGCCTGCCCTGCTTCGCCAGGTGCACTCGCTCAACGAGCTCGTCGGCAGCCAGGCCCCGGTGCCGCGGATCCGGCCCCACGGGCGGCCGCTGCCCGGGATCCAGGTCGTGGTGCTCGGGGACTCCACTGCGGCCGGAGCCGGGCTCGCGCCGGTGCCCGGCGCCTCCACCACCGCCCGGGCCTGCGGGCGCAGTTCCGATTCCTATGCGGCCGACCTGTCCGACGCCAACGGCTGGCACGTGCTGAACCTGGCCTGCAACGGCGCCACGATCAGGCACGGCCTGCTCGGGCCGCAACAGCACCATAGGGACCGGCTGGCGCCGCAGCTCGCGGTGGCCGAACGGGCCGGGCACGCGTCGGTGGTCATCGTCAGCGTGGGCGCGGACGACCTGAACTGGTCCGCGATGCTGCGCTACTGCGCGGTCACGCCACGCTGCGACGACCGCGCCACGGAGGCGTACTTCCAGCAGCAGCTCGCGTCGTTCAGCAAGAACTACCTCGACCTGCTGAGCCGGCTGGCGGCGTTGCCCTCCCACCCGCAAGTCATCGTCAACCGCTACTACGACCCGTTCGGCGCCCAGCCCGGCTGCCTGGGCCCGGCCGGGCTTACCGCGGCGAACCTGCAGACGCTGACCTCCCGGCTGGCTACGCTGAACGAGGTGCTGGCCCAGGGAGCCGCTCAGTTCAAGTTCTCCTCGCCGCAGCCCGATTTCGCCGGGCACCAGCTCTGCACGCCGCAGCCCTACGTGCAGGGACTGGACGCGGCGGCTCCCTTCCACCCCACGGCGGCAGGCCAGCTCGCGATCGCGCTCACCGACCAGGCCGCCGTGAGCCGGGGAGCTTGAGGGCCAGGCTCTTATGCGACGGTGGCCTGCACGCTGCGGACCGCGTCGGCCACCGGGGTCAGCGTCTTGTCCTGGGTGAGGTCCGCCTCGCCCAGCAGGTCGGCCTGGGCCGGCGGCCTGGTGCCGTTGCGCACGGCGGCGGCGATCTGATCGAGCGCGCTCGTCAGCTGCCGGACCTCGCCGGCCGAGGGGGCTGCCGCGCCGTGGTCGACGGCGACGGCGGCTCTGGTGACCGTGTCCATCACCTGGTCGAGGGCGGCCACCGCGGGCCACCACGCGGTGGCCTGCCGGCCGAGGGCGCGCGGCTGGGACATCGAGCGCTGGAATTCCGCGCGCAGGTCGGACAGCTCACGGTAGGTCTGCCTGCGCAGGCGTGACCGCTCGGGTGAGGGGCCGGCCAGTGCCCGTTCGGTGTACCTGGCGACGTGCGTCATGGCCTCGGCGAACCGGTCCGACAGGTGCGCCCGCCAGGTCCCCGGCCACGGGGCGAACCCGATCACCAGGGCGATCGCGCAGCCGAGCAGGGTGTCGATCAGCCGGGCCTCGGCCAGCGGCCACCCCGTCCGGTCCAGGATGTCGATGAGCAGCACGACCAGCGGGGTCAAGAACGTGGCCAGCAGGCCGTAGTTGCGAATGCGCCCGTACGGGAGCAGCGCGGCGAGGATCGCGCACGGGATCAGCAGCCAGAGGCCATACGGCACCGCCACCAGGATGATCGCGCCTATGACCGCCCCGACGACCGTGCCGATGCCGCGCTGCAGGGCTCGCGCGAACACCGATCCGAAGTCCGGCTTGAGCACGAAGGCCACGGTGAGGACCACCCAGTACGAGCGCTGCAGCGGCAGGATCTCGCTCACCACCGCGGCCACGCCGATGCTGGCCATCAGCCGGAGGGCGTACAGCCGGGTAAGCCGGCCGGCCCGGACCCGGTCGGCCGCCGTACGCACGCGTTCGCGCCACCCGGGCCGCGCGGGCTGGCCGCCGTCAGGGATCTGCTGGCCCTCGATCAGCCGCACCGCGCCGCGCAGCGCATCGCACAGCGCGCGGGCGCCTGGGGTGTCGCTCCAGGCCGGCGGCAGGGCGGGCGGCGGCCGGTCATACTCGATCGAATCGGCCAGCGCGCCGACCGCGTCGGACACGCCAGCGGGCGGCGCGGTACCCTCCAGGGCCAGGGTGTTCGTCGCCTCGGCCACCAGGAAGCTGTGGTTGAGCAGCGCGACCAACCGGCTCAGCTGGGGATTCCCCCCGCCTATTCCGGACCGCGTGGTCAGCAGCTGGTCGTAGGCGACGTTGAGCGCGGCGGTCAGCGCGCGGCGGTCCGCGGCGAAAGCTTCGGTGCCGACGGACCGCAGCCTGGCCGCGAGCGCACGGTATACCTCCGCCACGCTCCGCTGTTCGGCCAGCCGGGGATACAGGATCCAGCCCGGGATGATCAAGATCATGGCCCAGGCCACGCCGATGAGGAATTCCAGCGGCCCGGTCCACCACGGCCGCAGCCCGCCCAGCGGCCCGAGGCCGAACGAGGCGAACACCAGCAGTTGCAGGCCGACCACCGAGCCCGTGCTGCCCATCTCGCTGACCACGACGGAAACGCCGGCCACCAGGACGAGCACCACCACGGCGATCCAGCCGCGGCCGTGGATCGCCGCACCGATGGTCAGGCCGACCGCTCCGCCGAACACGGTGGCCGATCCCACCCGCTTGACCCGGGCCAGGTACGGACCGCCGACGTCCACGACCACCGTGATCAGACCGCCGATGGCTGCCAGCAGGCCCGGCACCAGGTCGTGCGCGAGCAGCCCGGCGGCCATGGGCACGCAGACCGCCAGGGCGGCCCGGATCATCAACGGCCAGGGCACCGTAACCGGCTTCGGCCGCACGATGTCGATCAGCCAGTCCGGCGCGACCGCGTCGCGCACCCTGGCTGCCTGCCGCGGAAGTTCCTTCAGCGCGCCTCCCCGCCTGTCATTGCAACCCGAATGGATATGAATGTCACCGGTAGTCGCTGGGGTGTTGCTTTTTGTTTACATCTGCGTCCCTGAACGTTAGCTTGGCGATGGGGAAGATACCGCCTGGGGGCCCGGGGGATAACTCATGAATGTCTGCGGTAAGGCATCCTGGTCGCGGCGTGGTGGCATGGCTGCCCTGCTCGCCGCGGCGGCAATCAGCGGGGTCGCTGTGGCAGCTCCGGCCGGCTCCGCCGGCGCCTCGGCGCGGGCGGCATTACAGGCGGTTAGGCCGGTGCGTGCTCCGGTTCGCCTGCCGAAAGCGGCGGGCACTGCATCTCCCATCCAGCACGTCGTGGTGATCTACCTGGAGAACCACTCGTTCGATAACGTGCTCGGCTTCTGGTGCGACACGAACCCGGGCCGCTGCCCGGACGGCGGCATGCCCGCGTCGGTGACCCTGTCAGACGGGACCGTGGTCACGCCGGGCACGGCCACCGACAAGGTGCCCAACGTGGAGCACTTGGTGACCGCGCAGCAGGCTTCGCTGAACATCCAGGGCGGCGTGCCGCAGATGAACGGCTGGCAGAACATCCCGGACGGCAGCTGCGCCGCCTCGACGGGCTACCAGTGCATCACCGGTTTCCAGCCATCACAGGTGCCCAACCTGACCACCCTGGCCGGCCAGTTCGCCATCTCCGATGACACGTTCTCGATGGCCGACTCGCCGTCGTGGGGCGGGCACCTGTACTCGGTCGCCGGCAGCCTGGATGGTTTCACCGGCAACAACCCGTACGCGCCGAAGGGCACCACCGGACTGAACGGATGGGGCTGCGACAGCGACAAGGTCACCCAGTGGATCAGCCCAGCCGGGAAGCAGCGGACGGTGCCGGCGTGCGTTCCCGACCCCAGCCTGCCCGTCGCCCAGTACCCGAACGGGGGCGCGTTCAAGGCCACCCCGGTCCAGTACGTGCCTACGATCATGGACCGGCTGGCCGCGGCCGGGCTGACGTGGAAGATTTACGGCGCGCAAGGCCAGTCCACGGCGGGCTACCAGTGGTCGATCTGCCCGGCAGAGGCCGAGTGCCTGTACACCAGCCAGGATCAGAACCTGGTCCCGTCCGCTGGCTTCCAGGCGGACGCCCTGGCCGGGAACCTGCCGGCCTTTTCGGTGGTCACCCCGGGGGGCAGCACCACCAAGGATTCGTGCCACAACCTGACCAGCATGACCGCGTGCGACAACTGGGCCGGCTCCCTGGTGCAGTCGGTGGAGAACAGCCCAGACTGGTCATCGACGGCGGTCTTCATCACCTTCGACGACTGCGGCTGCTTCTACGACCAGGTGCCGCCGCCGAAGGCACCAGACGGCACGCAGGAAGGCCCGCGGATGCCGCTGATCATCGTCTCGCCGTACGCGAAGCCCGGCTACACCGACACCACGTCGGCGAACTTTGCATCAATCCTTGCTTACACCGAGCACACGTTTGGCCTGGCCCCGCTAGCGGAGAATGACGCGCAGGCCTATGACTTCAGCAATGCCTTCGACTACTCCCAGACGCCTCTGCATCCGGTCCA